>Ga0222429_100114_pt1 | contig 137098 bp, 111 predicted proteins | sample 1B50Ametagenome_FD_182475 | JGI IMG/M metagenome (GOLD analysis project Ga0222429, IMG submission 182475) | Enriched microbial communities from leaf-cutter ant dump, University of Wisconsin, Madison, United States - 1B50A (version 2) | ecosystem: Environmental > Terrestrial > Nest > Insects... | reverse complement strand
ACAACGTCTGTACCGACTATTCGTCCAAGTGCATGAAATCCTGCGAATTAGCGAGCATGCGTGAGAAAAACCGTTAACCCCTGGGGGAGTGTCGCAGAGCCACTAATTCCACCTGGGCCCCATCGATCCGCTGAAATTGTGTCGCAGAGCCACTAATTCCACCTCGGCCCCGCCAATTCGCCGAAATTGTGACGTAGAGCCACTAATTCCACCTTGGCCCCGCCAATCCGCGGAAAAGGACCGTCAGGGCGATCTACCCTGACGGTCTTTCTTAATCGTAAGATTGTTGTAAGCTTCCTTAGATTACACCTTCAAGGATTACGACGATAACACGGGGATTTCCTGGGCTGAGGCCGAAAATCGCCAGTTCTTTACCTTATTTATCGGCAGCGGGCCCGTTCGACAAGGGATTCGCCGGCCGATGCCGAATATATCGACTTACATCGCAGATATTTCTTCGCGAAAGGTGAACGAACGATGAGACAGCCTCCAGGCCCCGCGCGGAAGCGAAGGAGCAATGGCAGCCGGAACCATGCCATTCTGATGCTGGAACGCGCCTTGTTGAACGGAGAACGGGTGGACGACACGGCGCTTGCCCAGTTGTCGCCCGCCGATTTGCACGGCTCTCCCTTGCTGTCCAAAGCCCGGGGCGAGTCGCTCATTCTGTCCGGCCATCTGAAGGACGGCTTGCAACTGTTGAGCCGCGCTGTCAAAGGCCTGGCTGTCCAAGGGCTGCAGCGGGGCATGCTGGATGCCCTGGCCGGCCTCTCGATGGTGCATATCCGAACGGGCAGCTTGTCCGAAGCGGCCACCATCCTTCAATTTCTGAAAGAAGAGTTCGCCAGATCCTCCGCCTCCGCCGGTCTGCCGGGCAAAGTTGCGCACGCGCTGGCTGTCGGCGCCTATTTGCTCGATGACTCGGGAGAGAGGGAGGCTTACCTGAACGCAGCTTTCGATGCTTATTCCGCGCAGGAACCGCTCGAATCCGGCTACGGAACGTTGCTGCTGGACTTGTGGACCGGATTGGCGCCGCGGGAGGAGCTTCCCGCTTGGGAATCGCGCTTGGAATGGGCGCGGCAGCAATCGCTCCTGGGGAAGAAGCTGGACGCCCACGTTCGCTGCGTGCAGGGGATGAGCCGCTTCCACGCCAATGATATGCAAGAAGCCATTTCTACGCTTGATCTGCCTCCCGATTTCGCTTCCCCGCTCGGCCATGATCATGCCTTGATCGTGCGCTGCTGCCGTTTTCTTGCGCAATGTCGCCTGGGAGCTTCCGAGCGAATGCCGACAGAGCAGGATTACCGCCGGCTCGACCGGGAACTGCGGAAGGACGAAGCCAATCTGATATTGCGGTTCCGTGCCGAAATCGTGACGCACGAGTGGCTTCGATTGCGCGCAGATTTTGCCGGAGCGCTCGCGGCGAGGCAAGCGGCCGCCGTCATTCAAGGCTTGTCGCGGCTGCCGGATCAGGCGCGGGCATTGGCGGATCTGGATGAGTTGGATGCACGGGAGCCGATTCGGGCGGATAACCCGATCGTCTCGGCTGCGGCGGGTCATGCCTGGCGTTTCCATTGTTTCGGCAGGCTAAGAATGATTCGCGAAGGAATAGAGGCACAAGCGCCCGCATGGAAGCGCAAGAAGACGAAGGAGCTGCTTGCCTGCTTGCTGCTTCAGCCGAAGTACGAATCGCCGAAGGATCGGGTCGTGGAGCTGCTGTTTGCCGGCGACGAACCCGAGAAAGCCGCCAACAAGCTGTATGTGGCGATCCATGAATTGAAGAGGACGCTGTTCCTGCATCTCGGGCACACCGACGCGGTAGCGCTCAAGGAAGGCCAGGTGCGCTTGGACGAACGGCTGATCGATTATTCGGACGTGGAGCAATACGGAACCCTTGCGCGGGTGGGCGAACAATTATGGCGCGAAGATCGCGAGCTGGCGCTGGAAATGTTCGACCGGGCTTGTCAATTGTACGATGATCTGTTGCCGGAGATGCCGTATGTCGATTGGTTGGAGCCGTATCGGGAATCGCTGGCGGAGAGGCAATCCGGCATGCTGAGAAGACTGGCGTTGCAGGCGTCTGCCCGGGACGATCTTGAACGGGCGGAATTTTACATCGGCGAATGGCTTCGCATCAAACCGTTGCTCGAAGAAGCGCATTACGAACGGATCTCGCTGCTCATGAGAAGCGGCAGGCCGTCGGAAGCCCGGCAGTGGTATCGCCAATGGGAACGCACGTGCCGGCTTGAGCTCGGTTCTGTGCCGATGCCGGAAACGAGGCAATTGGTCGCGGAGGTCCGTTCATGAATCCGTACCGGTTGATGAAGCGCAAGCTGGTCCGATTGTATGTCGGCATGATGCTTGGGCTGCTTGCAGCCATGAATGGCTACAACGCCTATGTCGACGGATCGACATGGGCGCACATATTTCGATACGACTTCTATTTTGTGCTGGCGGGCAACGCGGCTGTATTCGCCATGCTTGGCGTCTTGACGAATATGCGGCTGCGCAAGGTGAAGGCATTTTTTGCGGAGCAGGGAGGTCCTGCGGCCCGGACAGGAGCGCTGCGAGCTCTGCTGAGATTGCCGGCGGTGGTCGGCCTTGCCTTCCTGGCTGGCTGTATGCTGCTGTCTTTCGTCTATCATTTTGCGGAAATCGTGCTGCTGCGGATTCGGCCGCTCGGCTTGGTCGTGATCCGGCATGTAATGATCGAGCTGGCGGCCGGCGCCACGCTTGCGATTCTGCTGCACGGTGTCGTTCGCATGATCGCATCGCCCTGCGCGTCCCTGCTCGGGAAGAAAGACATGGAGGGAATGCGGCCGACATCGCTGTTCTGGCCATGGCTGGGCGCCTATGCCAGCTTGCTCGCGGTCACCTGCCTCATGCTCGTCTGGAGCGTCATCAACGGGTCAGGTATGGGCGGCGTTCGCCTGGAGAGCATGCTTGCGGTTTGTCTTTTCACTTTCTTGTTCGGTCTTTTCGTGATGCGGCTGCTGACGTCGGGCTTGTTGCGCGATATCGGAGCGCTGACCCGCGGCATGCAGGCGCTGCGCGAAGAACCGGCCAATCGCCGGTTCATTCCGGTGACCGGCCGGGACGAGACAGGCCAATTGGCTGAAGCGGTCAACGCCCTGCAGGACCAGATCGAGCGGGAATATGCGGACATTCGCAATGAGCTTCGTCTGGCGCAAGAGGTGCAGCGGAGATTGCTGCCTGCGGCGCAGCATGAAATCGGCTGTTTTCGGATCGCTTGCCATGCCAGACCGGCTCGGGAAGTCGGCGGCGATCTGTACGACGTGCTGCGGCTGTCGGATCGGATGTTCGCGATCGCGATCGGTGACGTATCGGGAAAGGGGATGTCGGCGGCGCTCGTGATGTCTGCCGTCATGACGCTGTTCCGGTCGGAAGCCAGACGCGGCGGAACGGCCGGCGAGATGATGACTCGCCTCAACAGGCAATTGAGCGAAACGTTGCGCGGATCGATGATGGTGACGCTCGGCATCGGGCTGTTCGACTGTCGCGCAGGTACGTTATCGTACGCGAGCGGCGGGCATCTGGCGCCCTATGTCATTGCCCGAGGCAGCATCAGGGCGCACCTGTTCAGTTCCCTGCCGCTTGGGATCGATGCCGAGGAGCGTTATTCGGAGGAACAGATCGCGCTGAATCCGGGGGAATGTCTGGTTCTGTATACGGACGGTGTAATCGAAAGGATGAATGCGTCCGGCACGATGCTCGGCTTCGAACGGCTCGAGAGCGCGCTCGCCGATGTGCCTCCGGGTTATTCGCCGACGGAGATGCTGGCATGTCTGCGAACGGCCCTGCAGGCGCCCGCCGTCGATCATGAAGCAGAATTGCAGCAATCGGGCATCCATGATGACGACTGGACGTTGATGCTCATTCAACGTGCGGATGAGGAGGGAGCCGCCGATGCGTAAATCTCCTCTGCTCAGGCAAACGCTGGCGATCTATTTGCTCGTCATCATCCTTGGCACGCTGCTGCTGATCGCCAAGAACGTCTGGGTGCACGACCTGCGGCTGGCAGACCTTGCCGAATACTTTTTCGGGGCGATGGCCGTTCTGAATATCGTCTTTGTGTCGTTGATGCAGTTGATCAGCTACGTTCGCCTTCGCGGCGTTCACCGCTATTTTCAGGGGCGAACGGTATTTCCGCAGCCTGATCGGCTGTTGCGCAGGCTGTTTCGGTTTCCGGCAGAGCTGTTCTGGAGCATGATCGCGCTGTCTGCGGTACTCTCCGTCGCCTACCACGGAGCGTACGGATTATTCATGAAATCGAGCGACACCTGGAATGACCTGCTGGGCAGCTTCTTATCGGAACAGGCGCTTGCCGTCACGCTGGCCGTGATGGTGTATGGCTTGCTGCGTTCCGCGCTGCGGCCTTACTTGCAGCAGTTGCAGCAATCGGGCACGGGAAGCGCAAGGCGCATGTCGGCCATCAGGCCGCTCATGCTGTGCTACATGAGCTGCTTCGTCATTATTAGCCTTGATGTGCTGCGGAATTTGGTCGACGTCGCCGAACAAGAAGACGAGATCGATATCGCTTCGCTGGCGAGCATCGTCATCGTCGATTTTCTGTTCAGCCTGGCCGTATTTACCTTGCTCATCAGAGGGCTGAGGCAGGAATTGCGCGATATGGCGGACGGCATTCGATCGCTGTCTTCCGGGAGTCGGGCCCAACTGCACGGTGCGATCCGAATCGGGTTTCCCGATGAAATGGGACAGCTTGCGGAGGCGTTCAACGCGGAGCAGGAACGGGCAGCCCGGCGGTACGACCAGCTCGAGGAGGAACTCGCTTTGGCCGCGTCCGTCCAACAGATGCTGTTGCCCGAACGGGTATGCCGATTCGGCAGCTTCCACGTGCATGCGGAGGGAACCATTGCCGAAGCGGCAGGGGAATGGTACGACATCGTGCCGCTGGATCGCGGGCGATTCGCCGTCGCCTGCGGCGTTGTCCTTGGGCGGGATATGCCTGCCGCGCTCGTCATGTCGGCCGCGCTGGTTCTGCTGCGCAGCGAGATCAGACAGGGCCGCGCTGCCGGCGACGCCTTGCAACTGCTCCTCTCTGAATGGCTGGATCTATTGCCCAAGGATATGCGAATTCATATGGGCGTTGCGCTGCTGGACCCATCGCAAAATACGGTGCAGATCGCAGCGGTCGGATTCGTCGGCATCGAAGTGCGGCGGCTGTCGGAGGGCGGTGCGGCGGTGCGGTGCCTGGCCGCCGGACAGGAAGCTGTTCAATCCGGCAGCCTGTCGTTGCAGCGTGGAGATCGGATGACGATTGCTGTGGAAGCGGGAGCACCGGATCATGCCAACCTCGGGTACAAGAGAGAGGAGCGCGCACATACACGCGTATCTGTCTGCTACGATACGGGTTAAGATTGTTGTAAGACGACTCGTATAAAATGGAAATCATGGCAGAGGGTTATCGGAAACGGGGCGATGGAATGGCAAAAGAGGATGCGTGCTCCGCCTCGTGGCGGCTGAGAAGCGAATTCGGGCAGGAGAAGATCGTAACCGCCGAGCTCGCGCGTCTGTTGACGCAGCAACGCGTGCGGGCGGAACGCCGGGAAGAAGTCGTAACCGCTGTCGGCGAAGCTTGTTTGAATGCGCTCGAGCACGGGAATCGGCTGGACGGGGATCGCCCGGTGGAAGTTCGCATGATCATGACAGGCCCTTCCTGCACATTCCGCATCTACGATGAAGGCAGCGGGTTCGACTTCTCACCGCTGCCGGAAGATCAAGCCGCAAGGCACGGGCAAGCCGACCCGCGCGGCTGGGGACTGCTGTTCATCTCTTCGTTCGCGGACCGAATTCGCGTGGGCGCCGAAGCGGGCAGATTTTACGTTGAACTGATGTTTCGATTGTACGAATAAGCGAAAGAGGTTGAGATCGGAATGGAACAAACGTTTCGCGCAGATGTCCGGTATTTGTCTTCCCTGAGCATGGCGCTCGATCTGCAAGGGGATCTGACCAAACAAGCCGAGCAATCGCTGCTTCTCATGCGGCCTTGGCAGGAAGGACTGGACGAGGGGAGAACCTATCTGATCTTGAACTTGACCCAGGTTCCCTATATCAACAGCGCAGGCATTGCCGTGTTGATCAGGCTGTCCAGGGCCGGAGCCAAAGGCGGGTTCCTGACGTTCGGGTACGGGATTACGCCCCACTACGAGAAATTGTTTCGCATGGTCGGACTCACCGAGTATTTGACGATCTATCCGGACGAGCATGCCATTGTGGAACGCATTGCCGCGCTGGACGGATCCCCCTAGCCCCCTGAATCCGCCTGTCTGCGGGCACAAACAGACCGCCAAGGCACTTTGCGCCCCGGCGGTCGACTGTTGCCGTTTACTCGATTCGCGTGCCGTCCTCCCGCAGCCCCGGCGATGTCGCAGCCCGAACGCCGCCATCTTCTGTAAGCGTGAGCGTCCAATCCGACTCGAACTTGTAGTTCACGAGGACGATCTGGTTGGATTTCCCCGTGCGCTTCCAATTGCCGCTGACCAGCTTGCCGTTCCAGGGATACGTGTAGGAACCGTCCGCATAGATCGCAAGCGTGCCTGCGTCTGCCCCCGGCAAATACGCGCCGCCTTCGCCGGTCGAGATGCCGGTGCCCGGTACCCACATGGCCCATTTGCCGACGAAATCGTTAACGGAGCCTTCTTGCAGCGGCGCTTCTTCCTCGTAGACATCATCGTCTTCGTAGGCATCCTCTTCCGTTGCCTCATCGACTTGCTTGCTGTATATCGTAATCGTGCGCGTCTTGTTGTCGAACTCGATTTCCAAGTCAAAGTTCTCGATCACGAAGCGGATCGGCACCATCGTTCTGCCCTTATGATTGATCGCCGGCACGTCCAGGAATACGGTTTGCCCGTTGACCAACGCTTCGGAGCTGTTCAGCACCAGCTTCATCTTGTCGGTTCCCCGCCTGAGCGTGATGCTCTGCTCCTTGCCGTTCCACTCCAGATTGGCGCCCAGCGCCTCGGTAACGAAACGCAGCGGTACGAGCGTACGTCCATCCTTCAGGAACGGCGCGACATCGAGCGTGACGGATTGGCCGTTCACGCTTGCGGTCGTGTTGTCGAGCTGGAGAACGATCACGTGCCCGTCGCCGTCTTCCGCCCCGGCCCCGACTTCGACGATCGAGACGATGACGGCGGGCGACATGTACACGGCTTCGCCCTTGCTGTTATAAGCGACGAATTTATACAGATAAACATGCCCGGCAAACGCATATTTGTCGGTAAACTCAGGCTGGGTGAGGCGGAAATCCGTCATCTTGACATAGGGTTCGCCGTTATCGGAGCGATAGAGATCCCAACTGACATGACCTTCAAGCGCGTTCCAGGGAAGCGTGATGTCGCCTTCTTCGAATTCGTACACGTCTTCAGCGGCATCCCAGTCTTCGAACGGATTCCCGATATCCAACGGGCCGCCGGCCCATTCGTCCGAACCGCCTGCCGTCTCTTCTTCTACGTACTCCTCTTCCAGTACATAGGTGAAGTACACCTTGCTGATCGACAAGCCCGTCTCCGGCAAATAGCGGTCGATGCGGAGCTTGGCGTATGTCCCGTCATGCAGAATCAACAGATAGACGGCGCCTTTCTTGATCGTAACCGAGTTGGTGAAGCCGGCCAGGTCGCTGTCCGTCGGATCTTGCAGAGCTTCATCCTCCAGCTCGAGAATGCCGTTAGCCCCCATGCTGCCGTATTGATTGATGACGATGTCGGCTTCCGCGCCTTTGGTCGTTACCTTCTGAGTCGCCAGATTCAGGCCGCCATCCTTCATCACGTCGCCCGACCAATTGAGCGTGTGAGGGTGAAGCTTGTCATACGTAACCTTCACTTCTTCTCCCCAACTGATTTTGGCAGACTCCGCGGCTCCGGCTGCCCCCGCAAACAATAGCTGCACAACCATTGCCGCCGCCAAAATCCACTTGCCCGCAGCAAATTTCCGCACTTGATTCGCCCCTTCCATATGATCGCGTCAATGGCATCGTACCGGAGCGTTCTTACAGGAATCTTACAGAATGCGGCAAGCGCCGAAATGATAATTTTCTCAGCCTGCCGTTGAACTGTAGATTCCGGCGAGAGAGTTAAGGTAACATAAAAGAGTGCTCCGCGAGTAAAACGCATGATCGAGGATCGATGAGGAGGCCAGCATGAACAAGTTCAGGGTATCATTAGCCGCTCTTGCGCTTACCGTGTTCGTCTCGGTCGCCGGGGCCATTCCCGGATATGCCGCAGGCAGCGGACAGGAAGTGAAGCTGGAGCTGGCCAAAGCAGGCTCCGGGTACGAGATCGTCGTGCCGGGCTTCAAGGAAGTCAAAGAAGTTTCATTCGTCGGTATGGACGGCACCCGCCAGACGGAGAATGCGATCGTCATGGGCGCGCCGGACCCGGACGCCGAAGGCCATTATCCGATCTTGCAAGTCATGACGACGTCGGAATCCGTCTATTCCTTCGACGCGCATCTCGGCACCTATCAGGATGGTGAACTGAGCCATTTCGAAGGGGTATTCGCGAACGGCCGTCTGCTGTTCAATCCTGCGATCGCCGTGTCCGGCGCCAGCTTCACGGAGTTTGCCAAGGACAAGGTGTTCAATCTGGATTTCAGCTTCTACGACAAGGACAAGAATACGGTGTTCGCCGTTGAAGATATCAATATCCTGTTCGTGGATAAGAAGGAAATTCCGGCCCAAGCCGTGCCGTCGAATGCCAAGGTGATCGTGGACGGCAAGGAGATCTCTTTCGAGGCTTACAATATCGGAGGAAGCAATTACTTCAAGCTGCGGGACCTGGCGAAGGTGCTGGACGGCTCGCCGAAGCAGTTCGGAGTGGAGTGGGACGACGACAATAACGCGATCAACCTGGCGAAGCTTATGGTCTACGAGGCTGACGGATCGGAGCTGGCGTTAACCGGCAAGCAGGCGGCCCAGACCGCGATGCCGTCCGTTGCCCGCATCTATATCGACGGCGCGGAGGCAGACCTCGCTTCCTATAATATTGGAGGCTTCAATTATTACAAATTGCGGGATCTGGCCAAGCAAATCGACTTCAACGTGACCTGGGACGACGAACATAACACGGTCGGCATCGATACGAAAAACGGGTATGTGGAACCGGAAGCGTAAGCGGAAATAAATAGGATTGTGAAAATAACGCCCCGGAAGGATCCTGGATCCTTGCCGGGGCGTTCGCTTGCGGCGGCGGGTAACGGCGGGTTACCGTACGGCCAGCTTCTTCAGCAGCTTGATATCGGTCTCCTGCAGATCTCCCCTTGTCACAAGGTTGCCTACTGTCGCTGCAAGGCTGTCCACGGTTGCAGCAAGCGGAAGAAAAGCCGTCTCAAGAATCTCCGTATTTCGAGCGATCTGTTCGCAAGCTCCATCGAGCTTATGATCCATTTTAATTTGATGTTCAGCCAACTTGTCGAACTTGGCATCCAAGCCGGCGACATGCGATTCGATGCTGCCGATTCGAGTCTCCATACCGCTCATCCGTGTTTCCATGCTGTCCATCCGCGTCTCCATGCCGCCCATCCGCGATTCGATGGATACGAGCTTGTCCATCATCTGATGAAGAATCTCCGTGCTCATACGATCTTCCTTTCCGATTTGGGATTGTAATTCACCGAGAGCCTCCGTTGACGTTCAAGGAACGTATGTTTGTAAAAATAATAGCATATTTTTTGGTTGATGCATAGTAGCAGGTTGACGAATTTTCAATATTTCGGCAAACTCGCATACTTGCACGAAATAAAAAACATTGTGCGGCATGATTGACCTTCCGGGCTTTTATCTGAGAAAATAAAACGATACCGGAAGGAGGAACTTTCCATGCATGATGAGAATTCGTTTATTTCCGTAACGCTGGTCGTGCTCGTCGCCTTCCTGGTACCCGTGCTGCTGTACAGGCTTAAGATTCGCGCCGTGCCGGTCGTGGCGGCCGAGATTGTCTTCGGTCTTTTGCTGGGGAAGAGCGGGCTCGGCTGGATTCAGGAAGATCAATGGCTGCAAACGTTGTCGACGCTCGGACTGATCTACTTGATGTTTCTCAGCGGTTTGGAGATCGACTTCAGCTACTTTGGCCAGAAACGCAAAAACCGCAAGCTTCCGCCGCCGCTTGCCGTATCTTTATCGATCTTCGTCATGATCCTCGGGCTTTCCTACTTGCTGGCCAGGGCGCTGGTCGTCATTGGGCTGGTGGACGATGCGATTCTGATCACGATCATCATCGCGACGATCTCGCTGGGCGTTGTAATGCCCGTGCTGAAAGAGAAGAAGCTGATGAATACGCCGCTCGGCCAAATCATCATGATGATCACGGTCGTGTCCGATTTCGTGACGATGATCCTGCTTTCCATCTACATCAGTTACTTGTCGCACAGTTTCATCCAGATGGTCTATTTGCTCCTGTTCTTCTTCGGCGTGGCCATCGTCTATTTGCTGATCCGCAAATATTCGGCTCGCAGCGTCGTGAATCTGCTGAGCCACGGTACGATTCAACTCGGCATGCGGGGCACGTTCGCGCTGCTGCTTTTCTTCGTGGCGTTCTCGGCCGCGCTGGGCGTGGAGAGCATCCTGGGCGCTTTCCTGGCAGGCTGCATCGTCTCCTTGCTGCGCCCGAAGAAGGAATTCGTTCAGCGGCTGGATTCGTTCGGATACGGGTTTCTGATTCCGATCTTCTTCGTGATGGTCGGCGCCAAGCTGGAAATATGGAGCCTTTTTACAGACTGGCATACGTTCGCGTTCATTCCGGTGCTGCTCGTCTTCCTGCTCATCTCCAAGCTTGTGCCGGCATCGATTCTTCGCATCTGGTTCTCGACGAAGGAGACGCTCGGGTCCGGCATTCTGATGGCGTCCACGCTGAGCTTGCTCATTGCGGCTTCGACCATCGCCTTAAAGCTCGGTCTGATCACCGAATCCGTATACGGATCACTGATTCTGATCGCCCTGATCAGCTGTATCGTCTTCCCGGTCTTGTTCAGCAAGATTTTCCCGCTGCCGGAGGACAAGCCGGTCACGATCGGCATCGTCGGCGCCAACCATATGACGCTTCCCGTCAGTTCGGAGCTGGCGGAGCACGGCAATATCGTGACCTTGTACAGCGCGGGCATGCACGATTCGGCACACCGCGCGAACGCGAATCCCGCCTATCGGACCGAGAATGTCAAAGAACTCAGCGTGGAAGAGCTGGACGGACGCAAGCTGTTCGCATCGGACATCCTTGTGCTCGGGACGGCGGACGACGAAGTCAACGCAGTGCTCGCGGCTGAAGCCCGCAGGCGAGGCAAGGAGCAGACGGTCGTCCGGATCGAGGATCCCGCGAAGTACGAGGAACTGTATCATGAAGGCTATACGGTCTTCTCCACGCTGCATGCTTCCAGAACGCTGCTGCGAGCGCTGATCGAGCAGCCGGGCATGGTCAAGCTGTTTACGCAGGACGGGGAAAGCCGCGAATTCGTCATCGAGAATCCCGCCTTCGATCGCATATTGCTCCGGGAATTGCCGGACCTCGGCGACGTGCTCATCCTGCGCATCTTCCGGGAGGGGTCGCATCTGGTGCCGCACGGCAACACCGAGCTGCAGCTTGGCGACCGGCTCTTGTTGTCCGGTTCGGAGGAGAATATAGAACGGCTGCGCAGCCAGCTTCGGGGATAACATTCGACGAATGCAAATGCTTGATTAAGTCGGAAGCGGAGTATCAAGAAAGAGCGAACCGGGGTGGAAGCGCTGGCCAGAAGAGCGATCGCAATATGCGCCATAACATTCGTTGCCCTGCTATTGTTCCCCTTGTCGCGCCTCATCGACCGGGATGACTCTCCAGGGGCGACCAGGGCCGTAGACGGCGTGATCGATTTGTCGACATGGAATCCGCAGCGCGACCCCGTCATCACGCTTGGCGGCGAGTGGGCGTTTTATTGGAACCGTTTGCTCACTCCGGAGGATTTGGCCGATTCCGATCCTTCGAGCTTGCAGATGTCCTATATGGAAGTGCCCTCGGTATGGAACGGGCGGACGGCGGAAGGCCAGGCCCTCCCGGCTCATGGTTCGGCTACTTACCGCTTGCAGTTGATTCATCTTCCGTCAGACGGCATCTATGCGCTGAAGAAGATGAATATTCGCTTTGCCAGCACGATCTTTGTGAACGGCCAGAAGCTGTTCGAGGACGGGAGAACTTCTGCCGACGCCGAATCGTACAAGGCGGGCAATACGCCGCAGATGAGCTTGTTCGGATCGGATAACGACAAGCTCGAAATCGTCGTTCAGGTGTCCAACTACGATTACGTGAATGGGGGCATTACGGCGCCTCTCTATTTCGGCGAACAGGCGGCGATGCAGACTTATCAACAGAAGCAGGCGGCCAGAGAATATGCTTTGCTGGGAATGCTGGTGCTGTTATCCCTCATCTTCCTGTTCAGCTTTATCGCGACGGTCATTTACCGACGCACGGATTATGCCTTGATCGTCTATTCCGTCGTCAGTTTGATGTTCGCCTTCTACAACGGACTCATGGGAGAACGTGCTTTGACGTTGTTCCTGGGCGAGCTTCCGTTCGAAACGGTCTATCGGGTGAAGGACATCGTTTCGCTGTTCTCGTTCATCGTGCTGACCCTCGTATTTTATCGCTTGCAGCAAAACCTCGTGTCACGGACGGCCGCCCTGGCGGTGTCGGCAGTTCTTGGCTGCGCAGCCCTGCTCGTCGTCTTTCTGCCGCTCCAGGCTTACATTCCGATTTATTCCTACATCATCGCGACTTATCAGTTCATGCTGTTTGGATTGCTGCTGAGGATCGGCTTGATCTATATACGGGGAACGGAACAGCGGTGGAAGACGCTGCTCGTCTTTGCCGCGGCGCTGTGCATCAACCTCTATTCCCTGGATCTGATCTTCTATGCCCTTGCCTACAACGACAGCTTCTGGCTGGGGCAACTGTTTTTGGCGGTATTCAATGTGCTGCTCGTCATGCTGGTCGTCATCCGTTTTTTCGAAGCCTACGTGACGGTCGACAGCATGAAGGACCAATTGCTGCTCGCGGACCGGATCAAAGACGAGTTTCTGTCCAACACGTCCCATGAATTAAGAACGCCGCTGAACGCCATGGTCAACATTGCCGATACGCTGCTTCAAGGAGCGGGCGGATCGCTCGACGGAGAGAAGACGAAGAATCTGGAGATCATCGTCGGGAGCGGAAGAAGATTATCGCATTTGGTTGACGACTTGATTGAATATTCGAGAATGAAGCACGACGATATCGAATTGTCCAAATCGTTTGTCGATCTGTACGCTGCCGTCGATACGGTCGCGCGCATGCACCGGTTTCTGCTGGAAGGAAAGCCGATTGCGATCGTGAACGACATACCGGACGAATTTCCCGCAGTATGGGCCGATGCGAATCGCCTGCATCAGATTCTGCACAACCTGCTCGGCAATGCGATCAAATTTACGGAGCAAGGCCGCGTCACGATTACTTCGAGGATTGTCCGAAATCGGGCGGAAGTGCAGGTAACGGACACCGGAGCAGGCATCGAGCCGTCTTTGCACGAGCGGATATTCCTGCCTTTCGAGCAAGCGGAATCTTCCAAAGCTCTTGGAGGCAGCGGCCTGGGGCTCAGCATTGTGAAGAAACTGGTCGAGCTGCATGACGGGGACATTCGCGTACAATCGGAGCCGGGCCAGGGGGCGGCATTCGTATTCACTTTGCCGCTAGCCGACGGCACGCATCATGCCGGCCGGGCAGCGACCGCCGGGCAGCACGCTTTGCCGGCAGAGCCGGAAGCTGCGGCGGGCTCGTCTTATCCGCTGCACTTCCGGGGAAAAGTGAACGAGCCCGTGCTCGTCGTGGACGACGATTACGCGAATTTGCAGACGATGATCAATCTTCTGCGCCTGGAGGGCCATACGTTTACGGTCGTGAACAGCGGGCAAGCCGCGATGGACGAAATCGACCGGCATCCGGGATACTCCTTGGTCATTCTGGATATTATGATGCCGGGCATGTCCGGCTATGAGGTGTTGAGGCGGCTGCGGGAACGATTCTCGCCATCCGAGCTGCCGGTGCTGATGCTGACGGCGAGAACCCGGTCGGAAGACGTGAAGCTGTCGCTTGAGAACGGGGCCAACGATATCGTCGGCAAACCGTTTGTATTGGAAGAGCTGGCTGCGCGCGTCCATAGTCTGACAAGATTGAAGTCATCGGCCCGGAGCGCGAATCAGGCTGAAATCTCCTTCCTGAGATCGCAGATCAAGCCGCATTTTCTGTTCAATGCGCTGAACTCGATCGCCGAGCTGTGCGTGGAAGAGCCGCTTGTGGCGGAACAACTGATCGTCCAGTTGTCGCAGTATTTGCGGATGAGCTTTGCCTTCAAGAAGATGGACGCCGATACGACGCTTGCGAGCGAATTGGAGCTTGTCCGGGCGTATGTCCATATCGAGCGGGCGCGATTCGGCTCCAGACTGAACGTGGAGTACGACATCGCGGCGGACGCCTTCATGCGCATGCCGCCGCTCCTCTTGCAGCCGCTCGTCGAGAATGCGATCCGGCACGGGTTGATGTCCAAACCGAATGGCGGAATGGTAACCGTGTCGGCCCGCTATGTGGAGAGAGACCGGGTTCTCTTCATCATCGCGGATAACGGATGCGGCATGAGCGAGCAGACGTTGCGTGAAATCATGCAACGCGGTCCCGAGAGTCCGGGCGTCGGCTTGTGGAACATCCGCAAACAAATCAAGCTGATCTACGGGGCGGATATCCGAATCGAAAGCGAGCCGGGCGAAGGGACGAGCGTGTCTTTCGTCATTCCGGCGAACAAGGGGGAGGGAGAAGATATTGAGAGCGATCATCGTGGACGATGAAGCGCTATCGATCAAGCGGCTGCGAAGATTGTTGCCCGACAGTGGATTGATCGCAACCTGCGAAACGTTCCACCAGCCGCAGGATGCGTACGCGTATGCACAAGCGAACCCGGTCGACGTTGCGTTTCTCGACATTTCCATGCCGCGAATTAACGGAATGAAGCTTTCCGCGCTGCTGTCGGAGCTGCACCCCGAGATCCGTGTTATTTTCGTGACGGGTTATGAGGAATATGCCCTGCAAGCGTTCGAGATCCAGGCGGTGGATTACTTGATGAAGCCGGTAGAAGCGGAACGGCTTGAGAAAACATTGGACAGAATCAGGAAAGCTCGGCGCATGGACGATTCACAGCCGGAAATCTCCGTACGGCTGTTCGACGGCTTGCAAATCTATTTGAACCGCCCGGAGTCTGCTCCCATAACATTGAGAAGCCCGAAAACGGAAGAACTGTTCGCTTATCTGATCTGTAAAGGCGCGGCCGGGCGAGCCGAAATCGCTGAAGCTTTGTGGCCCGACCTGGACGCAGGCGAAGCCAGTCACAATCTCAATACGCATCTGTACTATATTCGCGAAACGCGCGACCTTAACGCCCATTCCCTCTTCCGGATGGAGCACGGCGAGATTCGCGTGGATCGAAGCAAAATCGATTGCGATCTCTATCATTTCGAGCAAGCGTCGAAACAGATTCTGACTGAAGGAGTCCCGGACCTGCGCTTGGTCGATCGCGTCGAACAGTGGTATGCCGGACCGCTCCTGGGCGGCCGCGATTATCGCTGGCTGAGCGATTTGGCGAACCATAGCGAGCGGACTTATATCCGCATATTGGAAATGGCCGCCAAGCATTGTCTGGCGGAGTCCCGATTCGATGCCGCGATCCGATATTACGCTGAAATCTTGAATCGGGACGGGCTGCGGGAAGATATATTCGAGGTTATGATCAGCCTGCACCTTAAATTAGGCAGGAAATCGGACGCGGATCGCTATTACGAACGAATGAGAAGCATCATGCTGCACAAATTCGGAACAGCGCCCAACGCCGACTTGATCAATCCGTAAAGCTGCGGCAGATGTGGTATACTGTTTATAAGATAAACACTTTTGCGAAAATAAGCGGCGAGGTACGGAGCATGACAGAAGAGCGCAACAACGAGGTGTTGGACGAAGCGGTGGACAAGCTGCCGAATGGCGTGAAGCTCGCCTGGGGCATCGTGAAGCAGCCGAGCAGAGGACCCAAGGGCGAACTCAGCATACCGAAGATCGTGGAGGCGGCCATCGCGATTGCCGACCGGGACGGGCTGGCCGCGGTGTCCATGAACCGGGTGGCCGCATCGCTCGGCTTCTCGGCGATGTCGCTGTACCGCTACGTATCCAGCAAGGACGACCTGCTCGTGCTGATGCAGGATGCCGTGTGCGAAGGCAGGGTCCCGGATGACGATCCCGGTGACGATTGGCGAGCTGAATTGCGAAAGTACGTGCGTGCAACGATGAACGTCTTTCTTGAGCATCCCTGGTTTGGCGATATCCCGGTCTCGGGCGCTCCGCTGACGCCGAACAACCTGAAGATCGTCGATTGGGCGCTGCGGCCGCTGCGGAACCTGCCGTTGAACGAGTTTGAGAAAATGTCGATTGTGCTTCTCTTGAGCTCATACGCCAGGGCGATCGGCATGATTGCCCGCGATATTGACCAGGCTGTCCGCAACGGGGCGAACCCGGACTCGCTTACGGGGACGAGCTATACCGCGGCGCTTAAACACCTGGTGAAGCCGGAGCATTATCCGTATCTTCATCCGCTCGTAATGTCGGGGGTCTATACGGAAGAAGACCCGAGTGAGAATACGGTCGGGGACGACTTTGATTTCGGCCTGGAGCGCATTTTGGACGGGATCGCGTCGTACTTGAAGGGGAAGGACTGGGTATAAAGCGAAACCAGCGAGTGAGGGATGGCACGGACACCAGGCGTCCGTATCAACAGATTGCGCAAAGGGGCTCACGGCGTAAGCCGGAGCCTCTTTGTGCCTTTATCCAACAATCGGAAAAAGCGACGACATCGACTAAATGGCGGGGCGCGGCGGTCGGTGGGCGAAATAGATGATCAAGGACCGTCAGGGTGAATTACCCTGACGGTTTTTCTGTAAACTCTACCTGCGCCCCGCCTTCTTATGGAAAGAGCGTATGCTCCACACAGCGGCGACAAGCAGAATTCCCGCGCACCATGCGACTGCGATCCATGCGCTGTTGCCGATGGACGTTCCGGTCAGCAAGCCGCGAATCGTCTCGATGACCGGCGTGATCGGCTGGTGGTCGGCGACGCCGCGCAGCCAGACCGGCATCGTATCGGTCGGGACGAAGGCGCTCGACAGATAGGGAAGAAACAACAGGGCGAAGCCGTACCCGCTGGCGGCAGACGGGCTGCCGGATACGAGCCCGATGGCGGCGAACAGGCAAGTGAACGTCAGAATGAACAACGCGATGACGCCAATCGCGGCCAGCCAGCCGGCGACATCCGCCGACGGGCGGAACCCGACGAGCAGGGCGACGCCGATGACGATGGCCGTGGCCAGCAGATTGCGGGTCAGGCTGGCGACGATATGACCCGTAATGACGCCGAAGCTGCGAATCGGCATCGTGCGGAACCGGTCGATGATGCCATTGGTCATGTCCGTCGATACGTCGACGGCTGTGCTGGAGGAGCCGAAGCCGGCGCACAGCAGGATGATGCCCGGCACGACGTAATCGACATAGTTGCCGCCGGGGTCGAGCGCGCCGCCGAACACGTATGTGAACAGCAGCATCAGCATTACAGGCAGCATGATCGCCATGATCAGAGCTTCCGTGTTGCGCAAGCTCAGGCGCAGGCTGCGCCCGATGAAGACGGCATTCGTTACGGCATAGGTCGCGGTTCCGGTTGCGGCTGTGCGGGAAGTCATGAGGCGGATTCCTCCTTGTTCTTGTTCATTTTGCCCGAAGTCAGTGCGACGAACACGTCATCCATGCTGGGCGTACGGATGCCTACCCGCGTGAGCGGCGGAACTTCGCCTGCGATCCGATTCAGAATCTGCCGGATATCGTCGTAATGACCGGTTGTCGGAACGGACCGGATCACTTCATCTTGCGCATCGCGCAGCTCGAGCATGGCGCCGCCGATGCGTGCCTTCAGTTCGTCCGCCGTCCCGGCCGCGACGATGCGGCCCCCCGAGATGACGGCGATCCGGTCGGCGAGCTGCTCCGCTTCCTCCAAATATTGCGTCGTGAGAAAGATCGTCGTTCCCGTCTGCTTCAACTGGAGGATGGTCTCCCATAGCGTGCGGCGGCTGATCGTGTCGAGAGCGGTCGTCGGTTCGTCCAGGAACAGCACGGGGCGCTCGGCTGTCAGACTGATCGCCAGGTCCAGCTTGCGGCGCATGCCGCCGGAGAACGTCTTCACGCGCTTGCCGGCATACGGGGTCAATTCGAAGCGCGAGAGCAGCTCGGCCGCGCGCTTGCGGGCTTGTGCCGCCGTCAGGCCGGACAGTCTTCCGATCATCCGCAAGTTTTCCTCCGCGGTCAACATATCGTCGACGGCGGCGAACTGCCCGGTCAGGCTGATCGATTGCTTGACCGTCTCCTTCTGCTTGACGACATCGTACCCGACGACCAGCGCCTTGCCGTCATCCGGCCGGATCAAGGTAGACAGGATGTTCACGAGCGTCGTCTTGCCCGCCCCATTGGGACCGAGCAGAGCGAAGATCGTTCCCGCGGGCACGGTCAGGTCGATGCCGTCCAATACCGTTTGTTTGCCGAAGCGCTTGTACAAGCCTGTTGTTTCGATCGCGCAGGTGCTCATACGGAAAATCCCCTTTCGTTACTAAACTGTGTATTATATAAACAGTATATATAGTAATCAGAAATCGCGCAATCCCTTTATTTCTTGTCGAAGGAAATGATTGCTTGGAATGGGGTATAGTTAATTCCCTCGATTCCCAAAATAAGAGAACACTTGCGATTGACGAAGGAGATCGCGCCGATGACCGGGATGCAAGAGGCAAATCGCTTGTCTTTGGAGAAGGAACTGGCGAATTGCTCGGATGTTTTGTTCCGCCGACTGCATTCGGCAGGCGACAGTCTCGTTTGGGTCGTCTATTCGCCGGGCATGATCGACAAGGAGCTTCTGGAGAAGTGTTTGCTGCTGCTTCTGCCGGCAGGCAGGGAGCCGATCGGCGAAGATGAGGATAGCCCCGTGCAGGCTGCGGGCCGAATGGCGGAGGTCCGGTCGCAGGACGAACTGGTGAGCGGTATTCTGTCGGGCAAGGTGGCCGTCTTGTTGGAGGACGGCAGGCAGGCGCTTATTTCGGGCTTGGTCAAGCTGCCGGCGAGAAACATACAGGAGCCTGAAGCCGAGCCGATCGTGCGGGGACCGCGAGAGGGCTTCATCGAACAGTTGGACACGAATATGTCGCTGATCCGCAAGCGGCTGCCTACTTCCCGGTTGAAGATGGAGACTCTGGCAATCGGACTCTATACGAAGACAAAGCTGGCGATCGTTTATATCGAAGGAGTTGCCGCCGAAGGCGTCGTTCAGGAGGTGCGAAGCAGGCTTGCGGATATTGACATAGACGGCATCGTAGATTCCGGTTACATCGAAGAATTCATCGAGGATGTGCCGTTCACGCCGTTTCCGCAAGTGCAACATACGGAGCGGCCGGATTTCGTGACTGCCGCGCTGCTTGATGGAAATGTCGCGATTATGACGGACGGTTCTCCGGGTGTGTTGATCGTTCCGATGACCTTGTGGTCGGCCGTGCAGAGCGGCGAAGATTATTACGACAGGTTCTTCCACGGCACGTTCGTTCGGTGGATCCGGCTTTTGTTCATGGCGCTCGCGTTATTTTTGCCGGCTACGTATGTTGCGATATCGACCTACCATCCCGAAATGATTCCGACGAACCTGCTGGTCAGTCTCGCCGGAGCGCGGGAGGCGATTCCTTTCCCGGCGCTGGTGGAAGCGCTGTTGATGGAATTGACCTTCGAGGCGCTGCGGGAAGCGGGGATCCGGCTTCCGAAGCAGGTTGGCTCCGCGGTCAGCATCGTCGGCGCCTTGGTGATCGGTCAAGCCGCCGTAGACGCCGGGATCGTATCGGCGCCGATGGTCATTGTCGTGTCGATCACCGGTATCGCTTCGTTCACGATTCCGCGGTTTAACATGGCACTTGGTATCCGGGTGCTGCGCTTCCCGATGATTCTGCTCGGGGGGACGCTTGGCCTGTTCGGAATTTCGATCGGATTTCTCGGCTTGCTCATTCATTTGTCCTCCTTGCGATCCTTCGGAACTGCGTACCTGGCTCCAGTGTCCCCGCTCTCGTTGTCCGGGCTCAAGGACGTATTCATCCGGGCGCCCCATTGGGCGAAGAGCAAGCGGCCGGCTCCGTCGAATCGGCGCAACAGAATTCGGGTTCCGGGCGGACAGAAGCCTTCGCCGAATCGTTCGTAAACAGGAGGAGGGAGCGGGGTGTTCATGCTGCGTCGGTGCTTGCTGCCTGTCATGCTCGGGATCGCCGCGCTGCTGTCCGCGGGTTGCTGGGACCGCTCGGAGATCAACGATCTTGCCTTGGTCATGGCAACGGGGCTCGACATGGAGGAGGACGGCGCATACCGGGCCACGGCCCAATTCGTCATCCCCGTCCGTCAGATCGGCGCGACTTCCGCCAATGGAAGCAATCACAATTTCATGACGGAATCGGCGACGGGAAGAACGCTGAAGGAAACGACGCAGAACATGCAGTATAAGCTGTCCCGTACGTTGTTCGTGTCGCATCGTCGCTTGCTGGTCATCGGAGAAAATCTGGCGAGACACGGCATCCGGGATTTGTTGGACTATTTCAGCCGGAGTCCGACGACCCGCCTTCGCACCTATGTGCTGGTCGTGAAGGGCGGGAAGGGAGAGGACCTGATGAAAGCCGAATACCCGCTGGAATTTGTGCCCTCGGAAGCCATTCGGGAGATGGAGAACCTGGGAGGCACCGTTCCGATTACACTGCTGGACGTAATCAATGCGGCTTCGGCAGAGGGCATGAGTCCCGTCATGTACAGCGTTGAATTGCTGAGGCCCAAGCAAGGGTCACGCAACGGCGGCAATACGAGCAAATTTCGCACAGCCCAAATTGCGGTGTTCGATAATTTGAAGCTGATCGGGTATTTGGACGAACGCCAGTCGCAGGCCTACAGTTGGTTGACCGGGCGGTTGAAATCCGGACTGCTGGCGGTGCCGTCGGTTCCCGGACCGGGCCGCATCGCGCTGTCTTTGCTCCATACGAACAGCAGGATCGATTCCTTCGTCCGCGACGGGGAAATTTCATTCCATGTGCATTTGACCGGTAAAGGAACGGTAGAAGAAAATACCGGGCGGCTCGATCTGACGAACCCCGTTCATGTGAACAAGATCGAAGAGTTGGCCGCCGAATCCATTAAAGACAATATGCTGGACCTGGTGAAGGAAGTCCAGGAGAAATACGGCTCCGATATATTGGGCTTCGGAAACATCCTGCACCGGCAGCACAACAAGGCCTGGCAAGCATGCAAAGACAACTGGAAACAGCTTTTCAAAGAAGCCGACGTTCGCGTCGATGTCGACCTCGTCATCGAGAAGATTGGCATGACAGGCCCGCCGCTGCAGCTTAAAGAGAAAGAAATCATCAAATGAGGGAGGATCAGTGTGGGAAATACAACCGAGCAAGTTTCCAACACCGGATTCGGGGCGATGATGCTCGTGTTTCTGGCCGGCAGCTCGATGACGATTCCGCTGGCGTCCGTCGCCGGGCATGACGCATGGATCTCCATTCTGATCGGCACGGTCGGCTCGTTCGCACTGGCGTACGTGTACGTCCGGGTGTGCCAGCTATTCCCGGGCAAGTCGTTGCTTGACATCGTCGGAGTGCTGTTCGGGTCATGGGCCAAACGCGTCGCCGGCTTGCTCTATGCGTGGTACAGCTTCCACCTCGGCATTCTCGTTCTGCGCATCTTCGTCGATTTTATTTCCACCGTCGCCCTTCCCAAGACGCCCAACCTGGTTATCTCCATCGTTATGATGAGTGTGGTGCTGTGGGCGGCGCATGCGGGAATCGAGGTGCTGGCGCGTTGCTCGCTGGTCGTCTTGTTCTTTATTCTCGCAGAAGGGGCGGTGTCTATGATATTGATGAGCAAAGATTTTGATTTCAGTCATATGATGCCGATTCTGGATCGGGGGTGGGGCCCCGTCATGGAAGGAGCGACGCAAATTGTCAGCTTTCCGTTCGGCGAGACGGTGCTGTTCGCGATGATTCTGCCGAGTATCCGCAAAATAAGCCGGGCAAACAAGCTGGTGTTCGCCATTCTGCTGTGCGGAGGGCTGATGATGCTCGTCGTCAACGTGCGCAATTCGCTTGTTCTGGGGGAAACGGCCTCCAAAATGATATTTACCACCTACACGGCTTATCAATACATCTCGAACGCCGACTTTCTCGAACGTGTGGAACCGTTGGCGATCGTGACCTGGGTCATGGGAGGATTCGTCAAGTCCTGCGTATGCCTGTACGTATGCGCACAGGCGCTTGCCGTCGTTCTGCCCGTCAAGCATTACCGCCCGTACCTGCTGCCCCTCGTCATATTGACCATTGAGGTATCCTTCTTCATCTACAAGACGGGGACGGAGTCGGTTCAGTTCGCGCTGTGGGTGTGGCCGTGGTATTCGCTGCCGTTCCAATTGCTTATTCCGCTTGCCGTACTGCTGATAGCCGTCATTTTCAAGAAGGGAACAGCCGCGCCTGCCGCGCCGAACGGGGGATGACGTATGGCGATTGCGCACATTGCCTTGTTTGTCGCCGCCGCAGGCTGCGCCGCCTGGCTGCAAGTGTCGCGCCTTGTCGAGGTCAAGGAGAAGAAGCAGATTGTCATGTACCTTCTGCTGATGGGGACGGCTGTCGTCATCGGTATCATGGAGATAGCCGGCATTCGCCTGCCCAGCCCGCACATGCCGATCGAAGCGCTGTTGAAGCCGTTTGGAAAATGGATTTTTCATGGCAGTGAAGGCTGAGCTTGCTCCAATAACACAAGCAACCCGGCAGACCGCAAGGTCCGACCGGGTTGCTTGTTGAGGCAGACGCCTGACAGCCTCGTCAACGAGATTCTCTCGGCAAGCCGCCGTCTACACCATCACTTTGCAAATGTCGTTCGTGAACGCCACCGGATCCTGGATCGGCAGTCCTTCGATCAAGAGCGCCTGATGGTACAGCAGGTTCGTGTACAGCGCCAGCTTCTCGCGATCGCTGGCGAACGAATCCTCCAGCGAGACAAACACGGGATGGCCGACGTTGATTTCCAGCACCTTGTCCGCTTTGACGTCCTGGCTGTTCGGCATCGCCTGGAGAATCTTCTCCATCTCGATCGAAACTTCGCCTTCGGTGGACAAGCAGACCGGATGCGTCTTCAGGCGCTTGGACGCTTTCACCGCCGACACCTTGCCCGCCAGCAGTTCCTTCATCGCGCCGAACAGATCCTCATGCTTCTTCTCTTCTTTTTCCGCTTCTTCATTCTTCTCGTCCGCGTCGATGCCCAGATCGCTGTCCGATACCGACTTGAACGATTTCTCCTTGTAGGAAGTCAGAATCTTCAGCGCGAACTCGTCGACGTCATCGGTCAGATACAGCAATTCATAGCCTTTGTCGAGCACGAGCTCGGCTTTCGGCAGCTTCTCGATGCGCTCGATCGAATCGCCGACCGCATAGTAGATATATTTCTGATCCTCCGGCATCCGCGACACGTACTCATCCAACGTAACGAGCTTCTTCTCCTTGGAGGAGTGGAACATCAGCAGGTCCTGCAGCGTCTCCTTGTTCATGCCGTAGTCGTTGTAGACGCCGAACTTGAGCTGCCGTCCGAACGACTCATAGAACTTCTCGTACTGCTCGCGCTCATCCTTCAGCATGCTCTGCAGGGCGCTCTTGATTTTGCTTACGAGGTTTTTCGCGATCAGCTTGAGCTGGCGGTCGTGCTGCAGCATCTCGCGCGAGATGTTCAGCGACAAGTCCTCGGAATCGACCATCCCTTTGACGAAGCCGAAATAGTCGGGCAGCAGGTCGCCGCACTTGTTCATGATCAGCACGCCGTTCGAGTAGAGTTCCAGCCCTTTCTCGTATTCCTTGGTGTAATAATCGAAGGGCGGCCGCTCCGGGATGAACAGAATGGCACGATATACGGAAGCGCCGTCAGCCTGGATGTGGATATGCTTGAGCGGCTTGTCGAAGCCGTAGCGCTTCTCATTATAGAAGCCTTCGTAATCTTCGTCCTTCAGCTCGTTCTTGTTGCGGCGCCAGATCGGCACCATGCTGTTGACGGTCTTCTCTTCTTCTTTCTCCGCTTCCCCTTCTTCGCCGTACACTTTCTCCATCATCTTGATCGGATAGCGGATGAAGTCGGAGTACTTCTTGACGATCGCCTTGATCCGGTAGGACTCCAGATACTCGTCGTAGTGCTCTTCGTCGGCGTCTTCTTTGATTTTCAGCGTAATGGTCGTGCCGATCGTATCTTTCTCGCAGGGTTCAATCGTATACCCGTCGGCGCCGGACGATTCCCACTTGTAAGCCTGATCGCTGCCGAGCGCCTTGCTGACGACCGTGACGACGTCTGCGACCATGAAGGCCGAGTAGAAACCGACGCCGAATTGGCCGATGATCGAATGGTCCTCCTGCAGCTCGTTCTCCTTCTTGAAGGCAAGCGAGCCGCTGCGGGCGATGACGCCCAGGTTGTTCTCCAGGTCCTCCTGCGTCATCCCGATTCCGGTGTCCGCAAGGGTGAGGAGGCGGTTGTCCTTATCGATGTCAATTCGAATGTAATAGTTGTCCTTGTCGAACACGAGCGAGTCATCGGTCAACGCCTTGTAATAGATTTTGTCGATGGCGTCGCTGGCGTTGGAGATGAGCTCCCGCAAGAAGATTTCCTTCTGGGTGTAGATGGAGTGAATCATCAAGTCGAGCAATCGTTGCGATTCGGCTTGAAAAGCTTTCTTGGCCACGTGAGTGTTCTCCTTTCATTCCTTAGCGTAATCACGTTCTATTTTAGCACTCTTGACGCTTGAGTGCTAATATATTTTCGGACATAAACGAGGTAAAATAAGTGGATGAGCGAAGTTGACATTGAACCCCGCCCCCATTAGAATGATTGAGTCGCTCACTCGCCGCAGGAAGAGTCGTTTTAGAGGAGGAGAACCTGTTGAACCAGAGCAAGGGAAGCTCGGCCAAGCCGGCCGAAGCGCCCAACGTCAAACGCGGCCCGATCGTTGCCGCACTTATCATCGGTGCATTCGTCGCCATATTGAATGAGACTTTGCTTAATATCGCATTTCCGGATTTGATGAAAGAATTCGGGCTCGAGATGTCCACGATCCAATGGCTCTCGACCGTCTACATGTTGGTAATCGGCATTCTGGTCCCGGTTACCGCGCTGCTTCAGCAATGGTTTACGACCAGGCAGATGTTTCTGTCGGCGATGATCCTGTTCTTTGCAGGAACCGTTCTGTGCGGCGTCGCTCCGACGTTCGAGGTGCTGCTGGTCGGCCGGATCGTGCAAGCGCTCGGCACGGGCCTGATGCTGCCTGTCATGATGAATACGATTTTGCTGATCTTCAAGCCGGAGGAACGCGGCGGCGCCATGGGCATGATCGGGCTCGTCATCATGTTCGGACCGGCGATCGGACCGACGCTGTCCGGCCTGATCGTGGATGCTCTGTCCTGGCGCTGGCTGTTTTACATGGTCATTCCGCTGGCCGTATTTTCGATCCTGTTTGCGGCGGCTTATTTAAGGAACGTATCGGATATTACGAAGCCTAAAGTGGATGTCCTCTCGATCGCTTTGTCGTCCATCGGTTTTGGCGGCGTCGTGTACGGCTTCAGCAAGGCGGGCAGCGGTTCCTGGTCCGATCCGGAAGTGTACTGGCCGCTGATTGCAGGCGGAATCGCGTTGATTCTGTTCGTATGGCGGCAATTGGTCGTGAAGGAGCCGATCATGGATTTGCGCGCCTTCAAGTTCCCGATGTTCTCTCTGGTAACCGTTCTGATGCTCGTGCTGATGATGACATTGTTCTCGACGATGATCATGCTGCCCGTGTTCTTGCAGAACGCGATGATGAAAACCGCGTTCGCGGCCGGCCTGATCCTGATGCCCGGAGGCATCATCAACGGGATTATGGCGCCGATCTCGGGGAAGCTGTTCGACAAGTTCGGCCCGAGGGTGCTGGTCATTCCCGGCATGGTCATCGTGCTGATTGCCATCTGGCTGTTCACCGGCATCGATGCGGCATCGACCGCGAAGCAAATTATTACGCTGCATATCATACTGCTGATCGGCATCTCCCTGATCATGATGCCGGCCCAGACGACCGGCCTCAATCAGCTGCCGCGCCACCTGTACCCGCACGGGACGGCGATCATGAACACGCTGCAGCAGGTGTCCGGCGCGATCGGCATGGCCTTGTTCGTCACCATCATGTCCAAAGGCACGGCAAATTATCTTCAAACTGCGGAGGATCCGACTTCTCCCGCAGCGCAGATCGGCGGTCTCGTCGCCGGCATGCATGACGCCTTCTGGATTGCGCTTGTACTGGGCTTCATAGCGTTAGGGATCTCCCTCTTCATCAAACGGGTCAAATCTCCGGATGAAGCAGGCGCAGGACAACAGCAGGCAATGGGCGCAGCAACCAAAATGGAATAAAGGGAAAGACAAAATCCCGCAGCTCCGGAGACGAATATCGCCGGAATTGCGGGATTTTCCATTGCCGCGCCGATCAGAAATTGAAATTGTCCGGGTCGGAGCCGACGCGTTGATCGCGGTTCAGCCCGTCGATCGCTTGCATATCCTCGGCGCTCAGCTCGAAATCGAACACATCCGCGTTCTCGACGATGCGCGCTTCCCGAACCGATTTCGGAATCGTGACGACACCGCTCTGCAGATCCCATCTGAGCACGACCTGCGCGGGCGTCTTGCCGTGCTTGGCCGCGAGAACCGCAATGACCGGATCCTCCAGCACGCGGCTTTGCCCGAGCGGGGACCAGGCTTCGACCTGGATGCCGAGCTCCCGATTGAATGCGCGCAGCGGCGCTTGGGACAAGTAGGGGTGCAGTTCGATCTGGTTGACGGCAGGCACGACCTCGGCATCTGCCAGCAAGTCCTCCAGGTGGTGCTTGTGGAAGTTGCTCACCCCGATCGCCCGCACCTTGCCCGATTTGTAGATATGCTCCAGCGCTTTCCACGTGTCTTTGTATTTGCCCTTCACCGGCCAATGAACCAGGTACAAATCCAGATAATCGAGACCGAGCTTCTTCAGGCTGAGGTCGAAGGCGTCCAGCGTCGTCTGGTACCCTTGGTCGGAGTTCCACACCTTCGAGGTGATGAACAACTGATCGCGCGTCACGCCGTATTCCCGGATCGCTTCCGCGATCGCCGCTCCGACGCCCTCTTCGTTGCGGTAAGCCGCCGCCGTGTCGATGCTGCGATAGCCGCTGCGAATGGCGAATTTCACGGCGCCCGTCACTTCCTCGCCTTCCTGCACCTTGAACACGCCAAGGCCGAGCCAGGGCATCTTCACTCCGTTATTCAGCGCAACGGTATCCTGCAAGTTCTGCGGCATAGATTGACTCATCGTCCTCACCTGCTCCTTCCCTGCGAATCGAATCGATTGTATGGGCCGGATATGATTGCCAGTCCCCGCTCATTATAAACCAATGACAGCGCGGGTTCAAAAAATCATCCTTGCCGTGCTTGCTTCCTGTAAGCATTCGGCGTGAGACCTGTGCAGCGCTTGAATACGGATACGAAGGTATCGACATCCCGGTAGCCCACCTGTTCCGCGATGTCGCCGATCTTCAGATCCGAATGCTTGATCAGCTCGCAGCTTCGCTCGATCCGGCGGCTCTGGCGATAGCGGCTGAACGATTGGCCGGTATGCTGCCTGAACAGCCGTTGAAGGTGCCGCTCGCTGTATCCGCTCGTCTGGGCCAGATCCGCCAGCGTCGTCTCCTCCTGGATGTGTCGATCAAGATCGGCCAGCACACGGACGAACGGGGCTTTGCTTGCGGAGGGCGGCATCTGTCGGACATTCGGCGCCGGGAAGAGCGGGGCGTTGACCGGCTGCGCGTCGGCAGATCGGCAGATCAGGATGAACAATTGCAGCAGCAAGGTGTGCAAATAGTCGGTGGAGCCTTGCAGCGGCAGCGCAAATTCGCGATGAAGCGTCAGGAACAGCTGGTCCAGCGCGCCGATGGCATCCGGCAGCGTATAGCTGCGGAATTCGCCGGCCGGCAGCGATTGCATGAAGGCGGCGACGCTTCTGTCCGTCACGAACGGATCGAGCCGGTCGAGCAAGCGCGGCGACAAGACGCAATTGTATACGGCGAGCGGGTGTCTCGCCGGATCGGCCGCCGCGGGCCGGAACACATGGGGGACGCCGACCGGGATGATGTACAGATCCCCCTTGCGCACTTTGCGCACTTCGCCGCCGATGTAATGAAAGCCCGCTCCTTCTGCGACATAAGCGATTTCCACGAAATCATGGTTGTGAAGCGGTGCGTCGAAATGCTCGATTGCGCGATTGACGAAGATCAGCAGATCGTGCGGGAAGAACGATTCGCCCTTGTAGGTGGTGACGGGGGTGTGCATCTGTCCATTCCTCCATCGCGGGGCAATGTCCGTTATGCCCTGTATCGTTGTCCGGAATCCCCGGGTAATTGTTGCGGCAGCTATCTTATAATTATACTCGATTGCAGACAGATTCAGCGATAATAATGAGCAAGCGGAGGGGACGAATATGTTCAAAGTAACGGGATTGCTCTGCGAATACCAGACGAATCCGATCGGTATCGATGTCAAGAGCCCGCGGGTAAGCTGGCGGCTGGAGTCAGACGGAAGGTCGGTCGGGCAGTCGGCTTACCGGGTTCAGGTTTCGGAAAACGGGGCTTTCGAGCAAACGGCGTGGGATTCGGGCAAGGTGCAGTCGGAACAGTCTGTGCATGTCGAGTTGAAGGAATTGAACGTCCGTCCGCGCACAAGATATCACTACCGGGTACAGGTGTGGAACGGCAAGGACGAAGCTTCCGGCTGGTCCGAAGCCGCCTGGTGGGAGACCGGCTTGATGGACAGCGAAGCCTGGTCGGCCTCGTGGATCTCCGCGCCTGTGCAAGCTTTCGGCCCGGATACCGAGCAATGTCCGATGCTGCGCAAAGCCTTTGCCATTGGAGGCCGCGTCCGCGAGGCGAGGTTGTACGCGACTGCGCTTGGCTTGTACGAGTTGACGCTCAACGGACAGCCGGTCGGAGACCGCTGCTTCACGCCGGGATGGACCAGCTACAAGCATCGCCTCCAGTACCAGACGTATGACGTGACGGCATTGCTGCGCCAGGGCGGCAACGCGATCGTCGGCTTGCTTGGCAATGGCTGGTTCAAGGGCAACCTGGCCTGGAAGGACCAGAAAAACATCTATGGAGACCGGCTGGCACTGCTCGCGCAGCTGCACGTTACGCTGGAGGACGGCACGGAAATCACGGTCGGAACGGATGCATCCTGGCGGGCGGCGGGCAGTCCGATTTTGATGTCGGAGCTGTACCACGGAGAAACTTACGATGCCAGATTGGAACAGCCGGAAGCGCATGACCCCGCCTATGACGATCATGCATGGCTTTCCGTCGAGACGATCGAACCGAATCGGGCAGTGCCGGGCAGTCAGGAGAACGAGCCGGTCACCCGCATCGGGACGATCGCGCCGATCTCCGTATGGACGACGCCGAAGGGGGAGACAGTGCTCGATTTCGGCCAGAACATGGTCGGCCGGGTTCGGTTCTCCGTACAGGGGCAGGCAGGCGACGAAGTGGTGCTGCATCATGCCGAGGTGCTGGACCGGGACGGAAACTTCTACACGGACAATCTGCGCGCGGCCAAGCAGACGATTCGCTATGTGCTCAAGGGCGGCGAACGGGAAACGTACGAGCCCCGGTTCACCTTCCAGGGGTTCCGGTACGTGCGGCTCAGCGGCTTCAAGACGCCGGTGGCGCTGTCGGACTTCGAAGGTGTCGTCCTGCATTCCGCCATGCAGCAGACGGGGGACTTCTCGTGCTCCGATCCGATGCTGAACCAGTTGCAGCACAACATCCTGTGGGGACTCAAGGGCAACTTCCTGGACGTGCCGACCGACTGCCCGCAGCGGGACGAGCGGCTGGGCTGGACCGGGGACGCGCAAATGTTCATCCGCACGGCAGCTTATCTGATGAATATCGACGCCTTCTTCACGAAGTGGCTGCGTGATCTGAAGGCCGACCAGCGGTCGGACGGCGGCGTGCCGTTCGTCATCCCGAACGTGCTGGACGAGAATAGCCACTCCTCTGCCGCCTGGGGAGATGCCGCCGTCATCTGTCCCTGGACGTTGTACCAGGTGTACGGCGATACCCGGATTCTGGCGGAACAATACGACAGCATGAAGGCGTGGGTCGCCTACATCCGGGCTTCGGGAGAAGACGAATACTTGTGGAACAGCGGCTTCCACTTCGGCGACTGGCTGGGCCTCGACGCGAAGCCCGACTCTTACGTCGGCGCCACGGACCGGGACTACATCGCGACCGCGTTCTATGCGTACTCCGTGTCGCTGCTGCAGAAGACGGCGGAAGTGCTGGGCAAGACGGAGGACGCCGCGGCTTATGCCGAACTGTACGGCAACGTCGCGGCTGCGTTCGAGCGCGAATTCATCTCGCCTGCGGGCAGGCTGACCGTGCCGACCCAGACGGCGCAGGTGCTCGGCCTGATGTTCGGACTGCTGCAAGGTCCCGCGAAGGAGCGCGCGGTGCGCAAGCTGCTGGAGCTTCTGGAGGAGAGCAAGTTCCATCTGACGACCGGTTTCGTCGGCACGCCCTATCTGAATTTTGTGCTCAGCGACAACGGACATGCGGATGCGGCCTACAAGCTGCTGTTCCAGCAGGATTATCCTTCCTGGCTGTATCAGATCACCAAGGGCGCGACGACGATCTGGGAGCATTGGGACGGCATCAGGGAAGACGGCAGCTTCTGGAGTGCGGACATGAACTCCTATAACCACTATGCCTACGGGGCGATCGGCGATTGGCTGTACCGGCGGGTGGCGGGCATCGACATGGACGAAGCTGTGCCCGGCTACAAGCGGGCGGTCATTCGACCGGAGCCGCCGGCGGAAGGGCTCGGCTGGGCCGAAGGCCGCCTGGAGACGATGTACGGCGAGATCCGCTCCGCCTGGCGCAAGCTGGACGGCGGCAGGATGCGTCTGGAAGTGACGATTCCGCCGAATACGACGGCCGAGATCCGCTTGCCCGGCGCGGCGGAAGCAGCCGCCGTCACCGAATCCGGCAAGCCGCTGGCGGAAGCGGCGGGAATCTTGTCCGTCCAGGCGGCGGGGGAGAAAGACGGCTTCCTCTGCATGTCGGCGGGGTCGGGCAGCTACGTGTTTGAATGGCTGATCGTTGGCTGACAAGAGCGATGCTGCTCCCTACCCCAAAGGGCAGGTGGGCGAGAGCGATCGTAAGCTCTTCCCCTGCAGGGCACTCGCCACGAGAGACCGTATTCGGAACCACGGGAAGAGACCGGACGCCTTCATTTAATCTTTTCGGGTCTAGTTCCCCGCAGCTTGCTGCGTTGAATTGATTCGATGTTGGGGAGATACCTTGCAGCTTGCTGCTGGGAGTTTCATTTGGTACTTGTTCAACCGGGAATGCCATTTCATGGCGTTCCCGGTTTTTGCTGCTGGAGAATGACAACTCTTGTGCCTGAAATTTCGGCAGAATGCTCAAGTGGTTGTATAGTGGTTCTGAGGACGCTGGATTGCCGGAAATGGTGTGATTTCGAGCAGATAGAGGCTCCATGGCTGGAGACTGTCGATTGATAGTGGATCGGGCCAAACAACCTGTGCAGACGGGGCGCAACGGAACCCAGGAGCCTTAATCGGCAATAAAAGGTGTTTTGGAAAAGCTAACGGAACGGGAGGCCCTTATTAGCGACAAACGCTGCAAAAATCGCTGTAAAACCGCGGAATAACGGCGCTGTGTTCCGTTAAAATCCCGAGCGGAACCCTCTTCACCGGATAAAGGCGCTATGTTCCGTTACGATGGCTGGTTAGGCGAAAGAGCCGTGCTTCGTGGGAGCAATGCTTTGTGAGAGCGATGCTCCGTGCGGAATGCACTCTGTTATCCATTAATCGACAGTCTCCCATGGACTTTTATCGGCTGGCCACGGGCCCCGCGGATACCTGTCCGATATATACAGATTTGACAGAGCGCCGCCGCGCCCGTACAGTGTGTGTAGACAGCATATGGACGACCGTGAACGGTCGAAGCGAGGGATACCGGATGAAGATTGTAGTCATTGGCAGCGCGAATATGGACATGGTGATGAACACAAGCAAAATACCGGAAGCGGGAGAGACGATCCAGGGCAGCGGCTTCTTCCTGATGGGCGGGGGCAAGGGGGCCAATCAGGCGGTTGCCGCCGCGAGAATGGGCGCGGATACGCAGATGATGGGCAAGGTCGGGGACGATCTGTTCGGCCGGTCCATCCGGGAGAGTCTGTCCGGCTTCGGCGTACGGCTCGATTGCTTCGCGACCGAGTCCGGCGTGACGACCGGCGTTGCGGCCATTACGGTGCACGGGGGCAATAATCGCATCATCCTCGATCCCGGGGCCAACGGTCGGGTGACGCCGGCGTACGTCGAGCAGTACGAGAAGGAAATCCTGTCGGCATCGGCGATCATGCTGCAACTGGAAATTCCGCTGGAGACGGTCTATCGCGTAATCGAGATCGCGAAGGGCAAAGTGCCGATCTTCCTCAACCCGGCGCCCGCTGCGCCGCTTGACGAGGCCCGCTTGAACGGCATCGACTACTTTACGCCCAACGAGATCGAATGCCGGCTGTACACGGATGTCGTCATCGAGAGCGCAGAGGATGCCTTCGTCGCGATCGAACGGCTGCGCGGCAAGGGTGTCCGCAATCCGATCATCACGATGGGCGACAAAGGCGTGGCCTACTTCAATGGCGAGAAGCCGGTTTACCAAGCGAGCCGCAAAGTCGCGGCGATCGACACGACCGCCGCGGGAGATACGTTCTCCGGCACGCTTGCGGCGATGATCGTATCCGGCAGATCGCTTGACGAGGCGGTCGGGATCGCCCAGCGCGCCGCGGCCATCTCGGTCACCCGAGCGGGTGCGCAGGCTTCGATTCCGGCTTTGGCGGAAGTGCTGACGGAGTAAGCGGATAACGAGGGCAATCGCTTACGAAATGAAAGGCATCGCCGCTACAGCCAATTCAGCAGGATACACAATCTAAATTTATTGCTTTGGAGCAATAAAAGTCTTGCTTCCCGGCCGAGATGAGAGTTTTTATTGCATTCAAGCAATAAAAACCAGCCAATCGCAGAAAATGTGGAACCAATGGGCTGAATTGTTGCTTGAAAACAATAATTCGGCGTTCCCTCGAGGGGGAGTTGGCGAATTGTTGCTCAAAATCAATAATTTATAATTCGTAAGCGATTGCCCTGAGCGGAGAACGCTATTCCGTTCCGGTCTTCCCGAGCGCGGAAGGCGCGTCCAGCGGCAAGCGGATCTCCACATCGGTGCCGAGGCCCGGCTGGCTGCGAATGGCCATGTTTCCTTTATGATTCGCGATGATCCTCTGCGACACCATCAAGCCGAGACCGTTGCCGGAAGATTTGCTGGTGAAGAACGGCTCGCCCAGGTGCGCCATATTCTCTTCCGGGATGCCGCAGCCTTGGTCGCGGATGCGAACCAGGATGCGCTTGTCCTCCGGCAAATACTGCAGCTTTACGGTGATCGTCCCGCCGTCCGGCATCGCTTCGACGCCGTTCTTCAGCACGTTGATGAATACTTGCTTAAGTTGGTTCGGGTTGCAGCGGATCTCGGGCAAGTCCGCGTCCGTCTGCAGGTCGATCCGCACTTCGCTCAGATGTGCGAGCGGACCGAGCAGCAAGACGACATCCGACAGCAGCGCTTTCGGGTCCGCCGGCTCATATTGCACGGCTTGCGGCTTGGCCAGCACGAGGAACTCGCTGACGATCAGATTGATGCGGTCGAGCTCGGACAGAATGACGTCAAGCTGCGAGGCGACGAGCTTGCCGGTCTGCCGCTGCAACTGGACGAATCCTCTCACCGTCGTCAACGGGTTGCGGATTTCATGCGCGACGCCGGCTGCGAGCTGTCCGATCACGGACAGCTTCTCCGAGCGGCGCACGGCCTCTTCGGCATGCTTGCGGAGCGTAATGTTGCGCGCGATCTCCGCGACCGCCGTGATGTTGCCGTCCGCGTCGCGGATCGGGGACACGGTGATGCTTACGTCCACCGCTTCGCCGCGCTTCGTCAATCGGATGGTCTCGTGGTTCGCGATCGATTCGCCCAGCACGATGCGGCGGCGAATATCGTCATACTCTTGCTGCGTTTTGTCCGTCACATGACCGAGCATCCGCCCGATCACTTCCTCGCTTCGCCACCCGAACATGTTTTCGAACGCCTGATTGATCCAGGTGATGTGCCCCTCCAGATCCGTAACGTGAATCGCGTCCGAAGTGTGGCCGACGAACGATTCCAGAAATTCCTTCGTATCCCGCAGCTCTTCCGCCGTATCCTTCAGCTTGCCCGTATACATGTGCAGGCTGCTCGCCATCGTATTGACGTGCGCGGACAAGAGCCCGAACTCATCGCGGCTCCGCACCGCAATCGGGCTGTCGAAGCGGCCCTGGGCGATCTCGTCGACGCGGTGAAGAATTTGGCGCAGCGGCTGGATGAGCCATCCGGAGATGAAATAGCTGGCAGCCCAAGCGGCGACGATCAGCCCGATCGAAATCATCGTGAGCGTAAACAACTGCTTGCGCAGCGTCTGCTCGATCATCCCGTAATCGAAGACGACGCCGACCACGTAAGGGATGTCTTCGCCGAGCGGAACGAAGCTTTTGAGGATGCGCGTGCCGCCAAGCTTGTCCGAGCGGGTCACGACATCTCCGGTATCGGCCGCATGACGAACCAGTGCCGTGTCCAGCTTTTCATTCCGGTAGTCATATTCGCCGAATACGATATCCCGCACATCGAGGTTAAGCACGGGCTTGCCGTTCTTCTCTTTCATGATCGGCGGCTTGCCGAAAAACTCGGGATCGATCCCGGTCACGTTCAGCAGGCCGGGATTGTCTTCCATGAGCTGCTGGATCAGCGCGTTCGTTCCGTTCACGTTCGTGAAGTCGAGGAACTTCTTGGCATCCACGTAAGGGTCGATGAGGTAATTCGTCGATCCGTCGTAGTAGTAGCCCCACTTGTCGATGCGGTCGAAGTCGGAACTGGAATACTGGATCGGGCCCGCCCAGTAATTCGGCAGCTTCTGACCTTGGGGAATGGTAACGTTGCGGGAATCGAACAACTGATGGAATGCGGTGTACCAATAATCCCACGTTTTGGAGCTGAGATTGATTTCCTTCGGCTCCGACGATTTGACGGCCAGGATGTCATCCTGCGTACGAACCCACAACGTAATATGGTCTACGCCAAGCTTTCGGCTGAGCGCTTCCAGTTGCTCGTTCATCACGTTGTCGATATCCGGGTCCAGTTCGGATTGTGCGGCAATGGCCGCATTGCGCAAATTTTCCCCGATCAAGTCCTCCATGTACTGCCGGGTCTGTTCGGACATCGAGAGCGACGTTCCGATCTGCTTGGCGATCGTCATCATCTGCCGCTCGGCGTTGCCGCGCAGCTCCGATTCCGTCGAAGCATGATAAAGAGATATATTCAACGTCAGGATGACGGTGACGAACAAAGAGATGAACAAGGCGAGCTTTGCTTTGATCGACAAGGTCGGCGGCCTCCGGCTTATGAATTGGTATAGGCGGGTCATGCGCGGTCAAGGGTCGGCGCGTCTCGATGCGGCTTGCACGGTGCGGGCGTATTCGGACGGCGACATGCCGGCATGCTTCTTGAATTCCCGGGAGAAGTAATGGATGCTGGCGTACCCGAGCTTGGCCGCGATTTCGGTGAAGTTGTATCTGTGCTCGCGGATGAGCGTTTTGGCTTCCTCGAACTTCAACTGCTTGTAGTACTCCATGACGCCCGAGCCGAGACGGGCATGAAAAATGTCCTTGAGCCTTGTCTTGCCGACATGGAACTGGGCGCATACCTGATCGAGCGTCAAGGCGGCGTCGAGGTTCTCCTGCAAGTATTGCACGATGCGATCCGCCAGTTCCTGCTCGAAATTCGCCTTGTTGGCGGACGTCAGCTTGGGAGAAGGCTGGCGGGAGTCTGCCCGAAGGAACGAACGGACGAGGCTGATCAGCAGCATTTCCAAATGGATCTTGACGAGCTGTTCCCCTGCGAACGGAGCCGCGGGGTTGCGGACGAGCGTGTGGTCGGCGTGGTTGTCGTAAGGAGGCCGGAATGTCTGAAAGCCTTCTTGCAGCGCCTGGGACAAGAAGCGGCGATCCTGGTCGCCGAGCATCAGCACTTTGCCTCCAAAGTGCGTCATGGCCGGAGAAGCGCATTCGAACGAGATGACGATCAGGTTCGGCGGTTTGTGGTGCGGCAGCACCCGTACGGTATGGAATTCATCCGGTTGGTGGAAGATGATGTTACCTTGCCCCAGCTCGAAGGTCCGATCGTCGGCTTGCACCTGCACTTGCCCCTTGTCTACATAGAGGAACTCCCAGAAGTCGTGGTGTTCTCCGTCGAAGACGAAGCCGCTCGCATATTCGAAGTAATGAAACGAGATCAGCTGGTCGATCGAGATTGCCGGCAAGAGCCGCGTTCGGGCGAATTTCATCGGCTGGCGGCCGTCCTTTCCGCAAGAGGCTGCAATAATCAAATTGTAGCATAAGGAACGTCCCTGTCGTGCAAATATTCCGGCTGAATGGATAAATACGAGCCTGCGCAAGTTTTCTATAATGGTACTTAATGACGTAGACGGGAGCTGATAAGCTTGAAAAAAGGAATTAATGCATGGTCTTTTCCGGATGGGCTGTCGGTTGCGGGATGTTTGGAGCTGGCAAAGGATGCGGGGTTCGACGGCTTCGAGCCAGCGCTGGGCGAGAAAGGCGAGCTGAGTCTGGAGAGCACCGAAGCCGAAATTCGGGCCGTACGCGAACGTGCGGATGAAGTCGGGATCGAGCTGTCCAGTCTGGCCAGCGGTTTGTACTGGGACTATCCGCTGACGAGCCTGGACGAGAAGGTGCGGGCCAAGGCGCAAGATATCGTGAAAAAACAGCTGGAGACGGCGGCGATCCTGGGTGTAGATACGATTCTGGTCGTGCCGGGCGCGGTAGGCGTGGACTTCATACCGGGCGCTCCGGTCGTGCCTTATGACCAGGCGTACGATCATGCGCTGGAGGCGCTGTCGAGGCTCGCGAAGGATGCCGAAGCGTGCGGCGTGTCGATCGGCATCGAGAATGTGTGGAACAAGTTCCTGCTGTCCCCGCTGGAAATGCGCGATTTCATCGATAAGATCGGCTCCCCGAACGTGGGCTCCTATTTTGACGTGGGCAATGTCGTATACGCCGGGTATCCGGAGCACTGGATTTCCATTCTCGGCAGCCGGATCAAGAAGGTGCACTTCAAGGACTATCGCCGCGATGCGGGCGGCTTGCACGGATTCGTCGATCTGCTGGCCGGGGACGTGGACTATGAAGCGGTCGTGGCGGCGCTGGGCGCGATCGGGTACGACGGCTATGTTATCGCCGAGATGATTCCGAAGTACAGGCAGCATACGAAGCAGATCGTCTACAACACGTCGGGCGCCATGGATGCGATTCTGGGGAGGAAAGCGTAATGCTCAAGATCGGCTTGATCGGACTCGGGTTTATGGGCAACACCCATTTGGAAAATTATTTGCGGCTGGAGAAGGAAGGCGTGCCGGTGAAGCTGGTCGCGCTGTGCGATATGGACCCGGAGAAGCTGAAAGGCTCGTCGCAGGCCGGCAATATCGAGACGGTGTCGGGCAGTGTCGACTTCTCGCAGTTCAATCGTTATACGAGCGTGGACGAGATGTTGGCAAGCGAACAACTGGACGCCGTCGACATTACGCTGCCTACGTTCCTGCATGAGCAAGTGGCCGTGCAATGCCTGAACAGCGGGCTGCACGTGCTATGCGAGAAGCCGATGGCGCTGAACGCGGCTTCGTGTGATAACATGATCCAGGCGGCGGAGCGAAACGGCAAGCAGTTGTTGATCGGGCAGTGCCTGCGATTCTGGCCGGCGTATGTCTATTTGAAGGAAACGGTGGAGAGCGGCAAGTTCGGGCAGGCGACCGGGGGTTATTTCTTCCGCGGCGGCGGCACCCCGACCTACGGACCGTGGCTGCTGCAGAAGGAGAAGAGCGGCGGCGCGCTGATGGACATGCACGTGCATGACGCAGATATGGTGAACTGGCTGTTCGGCTTGCCGCAGGCCGTATCGTGTCTGGCACGCAATGTGCTGCCGGGAAGCGGGTACGACATCGTCTCGACGAACTACGCATATCCTGACGGCAAAGTCGTCAATGCCCAAGTGGATTGGACGCTCGGCGGCGATTTCGGCTTTGACATGGGCTTCCGGGTCAACTTCGAGAAGGGGAACCTGGTGTTCAAGGACGGCAAGCTGAAGGTTAACCCGGGCGATGGTGCGGGGTTCGAGCCGGAGTTGTCCGGGGATATGGGCTATTACTTCGAGCAGAAGTACTTTGCGGAATCGCTGGCCGGCGGGCGTCCGATCGTCGAAGCGGCCGGCAGCAGCGTGAAGAGCACGATCGTGCTCGTGAAAGCCGAAGTCGCCTCCGCCGATCAAGGCGGCGCTTGGGTGAAGCTGGGTTAGGGAACGGGTTCTTGTGAGCGATGCAGACAATCCCGCGGATTGCGCAACTTGCGATCCTCGGGATTTTTTTGCGCAGAGCCACGAGTGCTGCCGTCACCCCGTCAATCCGTTGAAATTGTGTCAGAGAGCCACTAATCCCGCCCCGGCCGCGCCAATCCGCAGAAATTGTGTCAGAGAGCCACTAATCCCGCCCCGGCCGCGCCAATCCGTTGAAATTGTGTCGCAGAGCCACTAATCCCGCCTCGGCCGCGCCAATCCGTTGAAATTGTGTCAGAGAGCCACTAATGCCGCCCTCGGTGCGCCAATCCGTTGAAATTGTGTCAGAGAGCCACTAATGCCGCCCCCGCCCCGCCAATCCGCAGAAATTGTGTCAGAGAGCCACTAATGCCGTCCTCGCCCCGCCAATCCGCTAAAATTGTGTCGCAGAGCCACTAATCCCGCCCCGGCCGCACCAATCCGTTGAAATTGTGTCAGAGAGCCACTAATGCCGTCCCCGCCCCGCCACAACGTGAGATGCATTAATCCGTTTTTCGCTCCTCCGACGGTTCGCACCACAGCCCGCCGGGATCGCCGGTGCTATCCCCGCAGCAGCCGTTCCATTGCCCGCAGTTGAAGCACTTCCACTTCGCAAACCACCATTTCATCTCAAAGCCGCACACCGGACAAGGAGGAATTTCCGTCGCTCTTCTCGGTTCCATCGTCAGGTTTCCTCCTTCCCTGGAATTTCCTCATGCCATAAAAAGTTCAACGCGCCCCTTCAAGATTCCTTCCGTTCTGAGAATAATACATATCCGGATGAGGAACGAACATAGGAACCGCCCGAAAAAAGTGTACAATTCAAGTGAAAACGAATTTGTCGTCCCCTTAGGGACAGAGAATTTCGTTTTTATCGAAGACGATTCAGAAAAGGATAGCTCATGTTATACTTTCTGAATCGTTAAGAAAAACGGCCTTGCCGTCTTCCTAAAGACGGCTCCGTTATTCGAACAATATCAGTTAAGTATAATGGTGAAACTTATACTTTCTGATATTGCAAGACAAGGAACAACCAGGAGATGAAGCATAGGGGTGGCGCGATGTTAGCTTATTTGCGAAAACATTCCATACGGTGGCAATTGATGGTGACGGGAGTTCTCATCTTGTTCATTCTGATCGTTGCCGTCGTCTGGAGTTACTACCGCGTTCAAGCGATCACGTACGAGCGGAACAGTGTCTATTCGCAGGAAATGATCGCGACCATTCGCAACAATATCGCGTCCAATGCCGATACGATCAATCGAATTATGCCTAACGTCGCTTACAACGAAGTTGTCCAGGATTATTTGCGCAACGAAGATCCGCTCGCTCGTTACGAACAATATTTGCGACTGGATAAATTGATAGTCAACTTGAAATCGATGAAAAATGGAATATTGGAAATCGTGTTGATCGGCAACAACGGCAATCGTTACAATTGCATAAATTGCGAAGCCGATATTCCGATCGAGGAAATCCCCCAGCGTACGTCTGCGTACTTTTTAGGCATCTATCCGATTCCCTCCGGGGTATCGATGAGCTTGCGTCCTCAATTGCCCGACGAGTCCGTCGTCTTTGTAGGCGTGCCCATTTACGACATGGAAGCTTCCGAATCGGTGAAGCTCGGCTACGCCGTCATGATTCTGGATATCCAGGCGATCATCCCGCGCTTCGAGTACATGTCGCAGCGCATAACGGGTACCTTCCTCGTGCTGGATCGCAATGATCGCATTTATTCCAGCAATGCGGACGAGGACATCGACACCACGGCACTGGACGCGCTTATCCGCCATGACAACCGGAAAACTTCCGAAACGATCCGGCTCAGCGGGCGGAAGGCGGCGATTCATAGCGAACAGCTTCCCGAAATTGGCGGGACGATCGTCAGTATTTTTCCGATGGACGAGCTGTTCCGCGGCCTGGAAGACGTTCAGCTTCTGATCGCTGGCCTATTTGTGCTGCTCATTGTCGTTCTTCTGCTGTGTTATGTCGTTATCAGCCGCAATATTTTGCACCCTTTGCGCACCTTTATGTCGTATATTTACGGAATTCGCTCCAAAGGGCTGGACCATCGCAAAGACCGCGTTGCCGTAGCAGGCTATGCGGAATTCAGCGTGATGGCCAGTCAGTTCAACGCGCTGCTGGACGAGATCGACGGGTTGGCCGCGCAATTGGTTTCTTCCCGGACGCACATCTTCGAGCTGACCATGCTCAAGCAGCAGGCGGAGCTGCAGTATCTCAAGAGCCAGATCAACCCGCATTTTCTTTACAACACACTGGAAACGATGAAGGGGATCTCGATAGCAAGGCAAGTGCCGGAAATTCGCGACATGTCCGATGCGTTGAGCCGTATTTTCCGATACAGCATCAAGGGCGGAGAACAAGTCAAGCTGCAGGACGAGATTGAAATTGTCGAGGCGTATATCCATATCCAGCGAATCCGCTTTTCGGGGAGGTTCGAGGTCGAGTTCCAATTCGCCGAGTCGACCCGCCGCTGCCTGATCGTGAAGATGATTTTGCAGCCGCTTGTCGAGAATGCGGTCTTTCACGGCATCGAGCCGAGCATGAGCCGTTGTTTGTTGAAGGTGGGGAGCCGGTCGGCACCTGCAGAAGGATCAGGAAAAGAGGGAAGTCAGTCGGCATCCGCTGAAGATTTATGGCTATGGGTACAGGACGGCGGGGTCGGGATGGAGGCGGAGAAATTGGACGAAATTCGCGGGCTATTGGCTTGCGATACGCAGGATGAAGCTCCGCGGCTGGCTCCGGATCGGCATATCGGGATTATGAACGTTCACCGCCGGATTCGCATCGCTTATGGGGAACCCTACGGAATTGCCGACATTCAAAGCGCTCCGGGCCAGGGCACGACCGTGTCCATTCGCATTCCAAAGAGAGGGGGATGAACATGTATCAAGTCATGCTGGTGGATGACGAGCAGTGGATATTGGAAAGCTTGCGGGCGACGGTAAACTGGTCAGAGCTCGGGTTCGAGGTGACCGGGACGGCCGCCAACGGGATCGAAGGGTACGAGCGCATTACCCGCGAACAGCCGGATGTGGCGTTTATCGATGTTCGCATGCCGGGGCGGGGCGGGCTCGATCTGATCGCGGCATTGAAGGGAGCGGGCATCCGGACGAAATGCATCATCGCAAGCGGATATGCGGAATTTGAATATGCTCATCAGGCGATTCGTTACGGAGCTGTCGGATATTGCTTGAAGCCGTTCCGGGCCGAAGAGATTGCGGAGACGCTATGCACGGTCAAAACCTTGCTGGATAACGAGAAGTCGCCCCCCGCAGGGGAACAGGCGCGGCAGTTGCCGGGCGAAGCGGAGATGCTTGCTGACGGGGAAAACGTCCCGGGCCGGCGGGCGATGTTCTCGCGCATTCTGGATTATATTCACGAGCATATTACCGAACCGATGACCGTTCAAGATGTCGCACGGCTCTTCTATATGCACCCGAATTATTTAAGCACGCTTTTCAAGAAAGAACTGGATGTGAATTTCACGAAATATGTGACGGACCTGCGCCTGGAGCAAGCGTGCGCCTGGCTGAAGAACAGCGCCCTGTCCGTCGGCGAGATCGCCGAGCGGGTCGGCTACCGCGATTATTTTTATTTTGCGAAGCTGTTCAGAAAGCATCTCGGCAGCACGCCGACCGAGTATCGGGAGATGCATGCGAAACAATGATTTGAAATGGACATAGAGACCGTGAGATTGCTCCATACGTCCGTGCGCCGCCATTCTTTACAATAAGACAAGTGAAAGCGTTTCACTATGTTGTAAAGGAATGGAGGTTTGGCATTTGCATCAACGCACCGCCTTATGGAAGCGGATGGTCGAATACAAGTATTTTTATTTGCTCGTCGCGCCGCTTCTTGCTTTTTACATCCTGTTCGAATATGTCCCGCTTTACGGCTTGCTGCTCGCGTTCAAGGACTTCAACTTTGCCAAAGGCATATGGCGGAGCGACTGGATCGGATGGGCCAACTTTGAGGAAATTTTTCGCTTGAGTGATTTTTGGAGCGCCTTCCGCAACACCGTCATTATCGCGTTCGGCCGCTTGATTTTCGAGTTCCCGGTTCCGATTGTCGTCGCGATTTTGCTGAACGAAGTGCGCAGGGCGAGGTTGAAAAAGTTTTACCAGGTCGTGTACACGTTTCCTCATTTCTTGTCCTGGGTCATCATCAGCGGGATTTTGGTCAATTTCTTGGGGTCGTTTGGCGTACTGAATCAGATTCTGGACATGCTGGGATTTGACAAGATGAATTTGCTGGTCGACCCGGAGTCGTTCCGCGCGCTTATTTTCGGCAGCAGCTTGTGGAGGGACCTGGGATGGGGGACGATCATCTACCTGGCCGCAATCGCAGGCATCAATCCTTCCTTATACGAAGCCGCGAGCATCGACGGCGCCAACCGGTTCCAGCAAATGTGGCATATCACGTGGCCCGGGTTGAAAAGCACGGTTGCCATCCTGTTCATCTTGAATGTCGGCGCCACGATGAGCTCCGGCGGGGGCGGGTTCGATCAGATCTTCAACCTGTACAACCCGGCTGTATATGAGAAGGCGGACATCCTGGACACCTATATCTACAGACGAACGTTCTCGGTTGGCGAGAGCTATGGCACCTCGACGGCTGTCGGCTTGTTCAAATCGGTCATTAATTTCCTGTTGCTCTACATGGCCAATAAAACGGCGCAAAAGCTCGGACAGGAGGGGATCTTCTGATGCTGAAGAAAACCACCGGGTTCGATTATGCGATCCACGTCTTCCTGATGGCGCTCGCGATCTTGACGATACTGCCGTTCTACAATGTGTTGATCACGTCCTTCGCCGACCCGGCGGAGGTGGCCAAGCAGCGATTTTACCTCATTCCGGGGAGCTTCGATTGGGGATCGTACAACATGCTGTTGAACGGCAGTTATATCGGCAGAGCGTTCGTGAATTCCATCATCGTCACCGTGGCGGGCACGCTCGTCAACATGATCGTCACGACGTGCGGCGCGTATGCGCTGTCGAAGAAAGGAATGCCGGGAAGAAAGGCGATGATGGCGGGCGTCATCTTCACGATGCTGTTCAGCGGCGGGCTCGTGCCGTTCTATCTCACGATTCGCAACTTGCATTTGATCAACCAGTACGGTGCGATGATTTTCCCGGTTGCCGTCAGCACCTTTTTTCTCATCATCATGATCAGCCAATTCCGTACGGTTCCCCCGGACCTGGAAGAATCGGCGAAGATCGATGGCGCGAACGACATCTATATCCTGCTGCGAATCGTCCTCCCGATCTCCATGCCGACGATCGCCGCGATCACGTTGTTTTATGCCGTCGCCCGTTGGAATGAATGGTATTATGCGATGCTGTTCATGACCGACACGAAAATGTATCCGATGCAGCTGTTCCTGCGCAATATGCTGCTGGATGTGACGAGGATGGCGCGTGACGATATGGGTGCGTCGATGGTGTCCCAACTGAGCGAGATGTATCCGGACGGACTGAAGATGGCCAGCGTTGTCGTGACGATGGTGCCGATCATGCTCGTCTATCCGTTCCTGCAGAAGCATTTTGCCGCAGGGGTTACGCTCGGCGCGGTGAAGGAATAGCGATTTCCCGTATGGTTTTAAGGCGTTCGCCTTGAAATAAATTCAGATGGAAGATGAAAAGGGAGGATATGCATGCAGAGGAAACACCGGCTATCGGCCATTGTGGTCAGCGCGGCTTTGCTATTGTCATTGCTGGCAGGTTGTTCGGGAGGGTCCGGCGGCGGCGCAACCGACGGCAAACAGGAGGAACAAGGGCAACAGGCCTCGCAGCAGCAACAGCAGTCGAGTTCAAGTTTCGAGAAGCATATGGACATTTCACTATCCCATTATAATATCGGGCAGGCGTTCCCCGATCGCGCATCGGACGAATTGCTCAAGATGTTGGAGAAGAAATTCAACGTCACGTTCGTCGACAAGGTGATCAGCTATGCGGATTATGTGGAGAAATACCAGCTGTGGAGCGCATCCGGGGAGCTGCCGGATATCATCAGCCACGACATCATCAACACATCGACCTATTACTCCTGGATCAAGCAAGGGATCGTGCGCGCGCTGCCGGGCGACCTTGGCGCTTACCCGAATATTCAGAAGGTCATGGCGCAGGACGATGTCAAAGGCTTTACTGTAGACGGCAAATACTACATGATCCCGCGGCTCACTTACAACAGCAATGAACAGAAGACGCTGGAGCGGGCTTTGATCGTGCGCAAGGACTGGATGGATGCGCTTGGCTTGAAGGCGCCGGTCACGTACGAGGACTATCAGAAAATGCTGACGGCATTCGCCAAGGGCGATCCGGACGGCAACAGCAAGAACGATACGGCCGGCGTCACGATGCGGACCCAAGCGATGCTGATGGCGGTAGGCGCCGGCGCGTTCCCCAACGTGGCCAACAGTTCCTGGGTGAAGGAAGACGGGAAATACATCCCTTACTATGCTTCCAAGAACATGGATGAATACGTAAAGCACATGAGAGAGCTGTACACGTCCGGCGCGATTGACCCCGACTTCGCGATCATGAAGACGAACGACGGCGTGGAGAAGTTTGCTCAGGGGCTGGCCGGCGCGATCGCCATGCAGGCGACACCGAGCGGATTGCGGTTGTTGGAGGGGGCCTGGAACAAATACCAGAAAGATAAAAATTTTGCGGACAACATTGCCATCTATCCGATTTCTTGGCAGACCGACGACGGCTCCAGATACAGCTTCGAAATGCTCTCGTTCTGGTCCGAAACGTATTTCAGCAGCAGCGTCAACGACGAGAAGATGGATCGCATTTTGCAAATTTACGATTACTTGTTGTCGGATGAATATATGACTGTGAATCTATACGGATTGGAAGGCAAGGATTACCGCAAAGAAGGCGATGCTTACGTCATCACGCGGGAGAAAAATAGCGACGGACAATACAAATCGTTGTTCGAGCTGTATCCTTCCCTGAATTTGTTCGGTTCGCTCGCGGCATGGTACAAGTGGCAAGAATACGGAACGAGCGACATTGTGAAAATCAATCTGGGTGACAACGTGTACGAGCTCGTGCAGCGGACATTGGAAGATTTCAAGAAACTGGACACGATTCCGACGAATTTTGCGGTGGATTACTTGTACACGGAAGCGAAGACGAAGCTTAGCGCGGTGAATCCGAACGAGGATCTGATCAAAGTGATTCTCGGCAAGGACGATCCGGTCAGCATGTGGCGGGAAATTGTGAAGGGCTATGAAAACAAGGGCTTGTCGCAGGCGATCGCGGAAGTGAATGAGGCCGTCCAGGCGCAGGGATTGGATGGCAAGTAAGTGAGCGAGAATGGCATCGGTTGGCATGGGGAGGATCGGTCGGCGCTTGCGCCGGCCGATCCGCTTCGCTGGTTGCCGGGGACGTCGCTGGCGATCGGCGCGGACGGAGCGGCGGGCATGGAGCTTGAGCCGTTGGCGGAGTCGGGCATTCGCTGGATCGAGCTTGCCTGGCGGAATCACGTGTTTAATCTGCTGGAGCCGGACAATCAGCGGTTGATCGGAGATTTGGTGAGCAAGGCGAAGCGGCTTGGCATCGCGGTATGGAGCTTGCATCTGCCGTATGGCCCGGAATGGGACGTGTCCACGCCCGATGCCGGCAGGCGGCAAGCGGTTGTCGCGCGTCATGTACAGTTGCTGGAGTTGGCGCAACGCTGGGGCATCGGCATGGCCGTGCTGCATCCGAGTTGGGAGCCGATTCAGCCGGAAGAACGCGGCGTGCGGCTGACCGCGTGCCGCCACGGCTTGGCGGAGTTGGCGGAAGAAGCGGAGCGGCTTTGCGTGCGCATCGCGGTGGAGTGTCTCCCCCGCACCTGCCTCGGAAATACGAGCGTCGAGATTCGCGACCTGATCTCCGCGCATGAGCGGCTCGGGGTTTGCGTCGATGTGAACCACCTGCTGCAAGAAGCGCCGGAGCAGTTCATTCGCGAGCTTGGCTCGCGCATTGTGACGGTGCATATGTCGGACAACGACGGCACGGACGAGCGTCACTGGTTGCCGGGCCAAGGCATCATTCGCTGGCAGGACGTCATCGCCGCGCTTGCCGCGCAAGGCTATGGCGGTCCGTTCATGTTCGAGGCACGGCCTGTGACGCCTACGCAGTTGGCTGCGTGCTGGCAGGCGTTGCTGGACGGGTACCGGGAGCGGCAGCAGGAGAGGTAGTGTGGGGGATGACGGATCAGCGAGCGAGCTCATCGGCATATGGCAGCAGCAGGAGCGGAGCGTGGGAAGATGATGCGTAAGACGGCGGGGTTATCGACGTATGTTGCGGTTGCCGATCAAGCGGGCAAACAGATCGGCCTCTATGATCTCGACGTGCGGCCGTGGGACGCTTCACGCGCCCTTGTCTGGCGCTGGTCTGCCGACCCTTGCAATGGATTCGAGGGATTGATGGACGCCTGGGGCTTGCCGACCGATGCGAAACTCCGCCGCTGCGACCGCTGGGACGGCCAATGGATGGTCGTGACCGACTCGCTCGGGCTTGCCGCCATCGTCAATTATCCCGCAGGCAATGAGAGAAGATGGGGGTTGAACGTCGGGGGCAATCCCCATTCGGCCGAGCTGCTGCCAGATGGCAATATAGCTGTGGCGGCAAGCACGGGGGGATGGGTACGCGTCTATACATCGTCGCAAGGAAAGGATGCGGAAACTTATGCCGAGTACGCCTTCCCGGGCGCCCACGGAGTAGAATGGGATGCGAAAAGGCAAGTGCTCTGGGCGGTGGGGGAAGATCGGCTTGTCGCTTTGGAGGTTTACGGAAATGCAGATGCACCGCGGATTCGGCAAGTGCATCAAGTACGGTTGCCGACTTCCGGAGGACATGACCTGCAGCCGGTATATGGCTGTGAGGATCGGCTATGGGTTAGCACGCAGGCTAAAGTGTACCAATATAGCATCTCCATGGACCAATTCGACGAAGACTATCCCGAATGCAAACGGATCAACCGGGCTCATGTGAAAAGCGTTGGCGATACGCCGTCCGGTCTCGTCCTATCCGTGACTCCTGATGGCGTGCTTCGTCCGGACACGGGAGCCGCGGACAATGATTGGTGCACGGACAGCATCGATTGCTGCCCGAACGTCGGGAGCAGCTTCGAAACCGCCGCGCAAAGCCTCGTCCGGTACTCGCTCCCAGGCGTCGCTCTATACAAGGCGCGTGTATGGTTATTCACCACTAGTATAACGATCCATAAATAATGCAACTATATTCCCAAAAAGGTTTGGGGTGTAATGTTCATAGAACATTTCGACCGGAGAGATATCATGCCCTTCAAATCCAAGAAAGATGACAAAACCCGTTTTTGCAGCACCTCAGCGACTGCGAACATGGTCCCTAACCCGGCAAAAGAGACTGTCGATTAATTGTGGAACGGGCAAAACAACCTGTGGAGGCAGAGGCGGCAGCGCAACGGAACCCAGAAGCCTTAATCGGCAATAAAGGGTGTTTTGGAAAAGCTAACGGAACGGAGGGCCCTTATCAACGACAAGCGTTGCCAAAATCACTGGAAAACCGCGGAATAGCGGCGCTGTGTTCCGTTAAAGCCCAGAGTGGAACCCTCTTCACCGGATAAGAGCGCTGTGTTCCGTTACGACGGATGGCTATGCGAAAGAGCGATGCTTCCTGCGCAATGTATGTTGTTATCCATTAATCGACAGTCTCCAAAACCCGCTTGCAGCGTCGCAAACCCGCACCTTCTCACCCTAACCCGACAAAACCCGCTTACAGCTCCTCAGCAACTGCGAACGTGGTCCCTAACCCGACAAAACCCGCTTACAGCTCCTCAGCGACTGCGAACGTGGTCCCTAACCTGATAAAACCCGGGTGCAGCATCCCAGCGACTGCGAACGTGGTCCCTAACCCGACAAAACCCGGGTGCAGAGTTTGAGTAACCTTACTTAAGGATCGTTCTACTAGTCTACACTTCGTTGCATTAATTTATGGTAAAATGTGTGAAGCTATATAAGTTGAACTAAAGAAGTTCCTGAATTGCATTTGATTCCATCCGAACACAGAGCCGGTCTATGACCTTCGTAGGGTTTTCCATTATACACTCCATAAAAGTATGGACGTTTTTGCGAATGTCTTCGACTTTGTGGTAAAAGACGTTGTTTATAACATCTGATTTGAGCCATTTCCAAAGCCCTTCTACAACGTTCAGCTGCGGGCTATACGGTGGGAGAAAAACAAATGACAGACGTTTGTTTTCACTCAGGAATGGTTCCAGAAGCTTAGCATGGTGGATGCGGGCGTTGTCCAAAATCATGGTGATATTACCTTTTGGATAGGATTCCATCACTTTGTGCAGGAAGATCAGAAATGTTTGAGCCGTATAATCGTCGTGTTCTTGCCATACGGTCTTTCCCGTACAGTAATCAACAGTAGACAGCAATTTGACACCCCGATGTTTGCCTGTTGTTCTTATAACACGCTGTTTTTCTTTCTCGAACCATGTATGCTGAAGTGCCTGATAATCGCGAATCATGCTTTCATCTTCAAACAAAAGATGATCAATTTCGCCGTCTTCAGCCCCTTTTTAAGGCTGGAAAGGTTTCTTCGACAAATATTTGCTGTTTTGCTGGGTCGGCCGATGCAAGCGTATATGTCGGTTTGGTAAAACTCATCCCCATACGCTCCATCAATTTAGATACGCCACGCAATGAATATTGAAAGTTAAATTCGCTGTCAATGTAATCAGCAATGATTTGCAAGGTCCAGTTGAATTTTGCTGTAAAGCCAACATCAGCAGGTACTTGGCTTACTATAACTTTCTTTAATTCCTCCCGTTGTTCCTTGGTTAAGCGAGAGGATTTTCCCGGGAATCGCTTCATGACAAGACCAGCTATTCCCTGTTTATCATAGGCATGAATATAGGCCCGAATTGTCTTTTCAGATCTGCATAAGGTGACTGAGATTTGATTAATTGGAACCCCCATCAGCCGAAGACGTACGGCCTGAAGTCGTTCATACATTCTACGATCTTTCGTTTGTTTGATTCGCTTTTCAATTTCATTAATAGCATCGTTGTTTTGCACTGCCATTCACCGCCCAATTATTGGTCTTTAATAATTCGACGGTGAGGCTATTAGGTCCTTCCTGATACTGGAATTAGGCAAGTTCAACTTATATAGATATAAAAACATTTACTCTAACACTAACAATGTATTATCAAATTAATATAGGAAAGGGATAATATTGTGGGGAATTATAGAAATTCAATTATTAAGAAATTTATGAGACGGCCATTAGATGTAGGTACTCAATTGACTTATCAGGAGGCGAATGGCAACGTTTAGCGATTGCAAGATCACTTTTCAGAAATGCAGGGAGGAGTTAGCGTGAAAAAAGTAACTTGGGTAACTTTATTCATACTGGTGATAATTCTGCTGATAGGGTGCACAAAGAAAACATACGATGATGAGCCAGTTACAATAAAAGTTATATATAACACTGCCGAAGAGTTCATGGATAAATACGGAGGTATGTTTTCAGCGGCACACCCAAACGTTGAATTTGAGATCATTTCGCTGGCGGAATATAATAAAACCGGGTTAAGCAGTGAAAAATATACAGAAATTGTCGAAAAGGAAAATCCGGACTTATTATTTGGTTTTAACTTGAAGGACTATAGTGCAAAAGGAAAGCTAGTCAACCTTGAGCCTTATTTTGTGAAAAACAAAGATTTTAAACTGGATCAATTTAGCCCCAATTTTCTTTCTTACCTTCGAATGCAAGGCGACGGTCTCTTATACGCCTTGTCTCCTACGTTTGTAAGCAAGGCTCTATATTTTAACAAAACGCTGTTTAATAAGTATAGTATCCCATATCCGACAGATCGGATGAGTTGGGATGAGGTTATAAAATTAGCCTTCAATTTGCAGAATGCGATGCAAAGCAAAAGTGAGGAAGAACCTCTATACGGATTCTACTACCCGCGAACAAGTTTGTTCGAGTTGGCCAATGAGATTGCTGTTACCAAGAATATGCGATATGTTGATTCGAGAGGCGCCAATCCGACCATTAACACCAATGAATGGAAGTCTATTTTGAATGAAGTTATAGAAGGGGTAAGAGGCGGGTACATTCAAACGCTAAAAAATGAAGAACAGCCGTATAACCCCGATAACAGTGGCTTATTTGCCAGTGGTAAAGCAGCAATGACGGTACAATATTCTTATTTGCTTAATGATTTAAATCACGTGAATTTTGATTGGGATATCGTTACGGTACCGATAGACCCCAGATTGCAGGCAGGTGTAGATTCCTTGCGCCCCAACGCATTGTTTGGCATCAACAGCAAATCAACCCAAATAAAAACGTGTATTAAATTTTTAGAATTCATTAATGGTGAAAATTATGCTCGCATTGCCCAGAAGAGTTCCGTCTATTTTCAATTGTCGGCGAGAGAAGCGTACAATAAACCTATTGCGAATGCCAATCTGCATGCCTTTTATTCAGTTCAGCCCATGGATATTCCGGACAATCATTTGAAGAGTATGGATCAAGCAATGGCGATTTTTGAAATTGCAGATGAAAAGCTGGATAAAGCTATCGATTCAAATTTGAGCATAGATGAGTTAGTTATGGAACTGGAGAAAAATTTTGAATTTATATTAACGAAGAGTGAAGTGAAGTAATGTCACTAAAAAAGGTATACCGTTTCGTGGTCGAGAATGAGTTTAAAATAAGAACTGACAAGGCCTTATCCCTATTGGTATTGGAAGACACTACCATCCTGCAATCGTCCACAGTGGAGGACACAGCCCAAGCGAAGGCGCGGGAGGGAAATGCCTCTCCTGACTTATTCACTTGTGGATAGCAGAACTATATTCCGGTTATACAAAGCCGCAGGCGTATTATATTGCAATGAATGGTGCGGCAGATAGTGGTTGTGCAAATGGATGTAGCGTTTTATTCCCCGCCTGGTTCACGCGGATTGGAATACTCGTTGATGTAGATTCGTTGCACTTTAAGCTGCGCCAGAAGGTTCTCAATGGCGATATTATCCTTGGCGCGACCTTTGCGATCCATGCTATGCAAACGCCATTGGTGTAGAGTTCGTTGATCGTATCTTCGTATTCAGTTTTCATTTTTACGATGTCTTTACGATCGTCGATAAATAATTGTGGGAAATATAAACTTGTGGGCCGATGTATTGCTGATAGAAAGGAACATCAGCTAACGAACCTAAAAACGACCGCCTCCATGACGGTAATGGAGGTGGTCGTCTTTTTTCCGGCTTTGGCTTGGCGAGCGGGGGACTACTCTTCCGACCGCAAGGTGAAAATAAGTCCCCATTCGAGCCGGCTCAGCGATTCTTCCGAAAGGTCCGCAGTCCGCATTTGATTTGTGCTTGTTGCTTGCATTCCCCACACGGGAACGGGCAGATCGGCAAGCGCAAACGTGCGCGTTAACGGGCCGGCCATCAATCCGCGACCGGTCAATTTCTTGTCATGCGGCACGGTGAAGGTACCAACACTTGATCCCGAATCGTGGAATACACCGACTTTCACCCGGTCGTAATCGTCCTGCCCCTCCGTACCCGACACGGTTTCCACAGTTAGGATCACTTCGACCTCGCCGCCGTGATTTTGTTGGTCCGAACTGAAGAATAGGTCACCGACGGAGCCGACTCCGGAAGCTTTCTTGCCGTCTTGCCATATGTCAATATCAAGGGCTACGTTCGGCTTGGAACCGTCATAGCGTAAGTTAAACGCCCCCGACATGCTGCCCAGGAACGGTTTATACTTGGCCTCGTCGCCCTGAAACAGCTCGACGGGCGTCAAAGTGATCTTGGCCGCATCCTTAACCCGATCGGAAGTCGCCGTCGTATCGCGTTCGGACCAACATCCCGACAATAGCGCCGTAATAACCGCGATCACGAAGATCGCGCCGATCGTCTTTCGCAAACCCGTGTGCATCGCTTCACTCCTTGCCTTGTTCCTTCTCCTGCTCGCGCATGCGCGTCATCTGCTGCCAGACGGACCCAGCGGCTTCCTCGCCGCGCTCGATGCGGGCGACGGCCATCTCGGCCTGCAGGCGCACTTCGAATTCCGGCTCCTCCACGGCTATGCGGCGGAGCGCGTCCAGCGCCGTCTCGTCGCCGGCTTCGTAAAGAAAGCGCGCGGCGCGCCAACGGACGATCTTGCTGGCATCGCCGAGCGTTTCAACCATGGGGCCGATCGCGACGGGGTCGCCAATGTCGGACAAGGCATCGCCAGCAGTCCGCCGGACGACGACGGCAGCATCCTTCAGCGCATCGAACAGCAGTTCTATCGCTTCCGCCGTCTTCAGATCGCCGAGATAGACAACAGCCAGCCGCCGCACGGACATCTGCGGATCTTCCAGCGCTTTCCCGATCAGCGGCAAATGCTCCGGCTCCGGCTTGAACCGCTCAAGCGCGGCATAGCGTTTGCGCCAGTCGCCATCGGTCAATGCCGTTGCCAGTTCCTCGGCGGTTGTCGGCGCAGGAGGAGCCGGCGGCGGCGCTTCGGGTCCGGCAATCTTCGCCTGTTCCACCAGGCCGCGAATCCGCTCATCCGTATACGTCGCATCCAGCTCGCGCACGATCTCATCGAGTACTTCCTGCGTCTCGCCGTAACGAACGCCGAATTCCTCCAGCTTGCGCTCGCGGATCATCGTGGCGCCGGCCGCTTCCGTGACGGCACGCGAGAACCGCTCGGGCAACGCTGCCCGGCCAGCCTCCACGCCTCCGACCTTCACCCGCACCTGCATCGGGATGCCGCGGTACATCTGCACGAGCACGTGCGCTTCCCCGAAACCGCTGGCTTCCGGGACCGCGCTCTCCGCCGCGCCGTCGCCTTCCGAGCCGAATATTTCCTTCACTTCTTGCAAGATTGCGGCCCAGTCCGCCCGGCCCTGGCGTTCCACCGCGAGAAAATCAGCCGTGTGAAACACTTCCGTCACGCCCGAAATGCGCAGCAGCCGCGCGATCAGCGGCGGAGCCTGCTCCACCTGCTCGGGCTTGTATTCGCGGCGAATGCCGGGCGCCAGCCGTTCGTCCACGTTCAACTTCATGGAGTTCGGGCTCGGCGTAGGTTCGATGGACAACAGTTTCATTTTCAAACACGCTCCTTCCTTGACTTTCTTCCTTATCTTTAACAATACATCAATTGCGGGCTTCCTGCCAAAATAATAACAACGGCAAAGGCGCTTACGGGACGGAATGTCTGCCTATTTTGTGTTATGGCTTGGTACAAAACGCGGTTTCCTGATATAGTATGAGTGAGCACAGTCATCGGAGGGATTTCATGCGCAAGCAACGCTTCATGCAACGCTTCGGCAATCTCGACGCGGCGCATGTTAATAATGCTCCCATGGGCCAAATCGGCCGCTGGAGTCAGGAACGGCTGAACCGCATTCGCGCGAGCAGGGATTACAGTCACTGCATTCCAAATGCCAACCCGGATCTCGTTTTCCTGCACCGCAATCGCAACGAACCTTCCATCACCTGGATCGGACATTCGACATTCCTGATCCAGCTGAACGGACTCAATATCGTCACCGATCCCGTATGGGCGCGGAGGATGGCTTTGCAGAAACGGCTGTCGCCGCCCGGCGTGCGAATTTCGGACATGCCCGAGGTAGATGTCGTGCTCGTCTCCCACTCCCACTACGATCATCTTCATATGGGGTCGCTGCGCAGGCTGCCCGGACAGAAGCACCTGCTCGTACCGGCCGGATTGAAGTCCAAGCTCGCGCTGCGCGGCTTCCGCGATGCAACGGAGCTCCACTGGTGGGAAGACGAGCAGCATCGGCAGGTGAAGTTCACGTTCGTTCCCGCCCAGCACTGGACGCGGCGCAATCCATGGGACAAGAACCTGTCGCATTGGGGAGGATGGGTGATTCAGCCGGACAACGGACCGACCGTGTATTTTGCGGGCGATAGCGGGTACTTCCGCGGGTTCAGCGACATCGGCAGCAAGTTCGAGATCGATATCGCCTTGATGCCGATCGGCGCCTACGATCCGGAATGGTTCATGTCCGCGCAGCACGTCAGCCCGGAGGAATCGCTGCAAGCATTCCTCGACCTGGGCGCGCAGTATTTCGTGCCGATGCATTACGGCGCGTTCAAGCTCGCGGACGACACGCCCAAGGAGGCGCTGGAGCGGCTTGAATGCGCCAGACGCACCATGGGACTGCCGGAGGAGCGGCTGTTTCTGCTGCAGCACGGGGAGACGATGCGGTTTCAGATGGAAGGCAAGGCTCATGGGCAGGCAGATGCCGCCGTCGAATTTGCCGAAGACAGCAAGGATCAAGATCATTGACGCAAAGGATGGGTTCGATTCATGATTACCGTTAACGGCGTAAGCCTCAGATTCGGCAAACGCCCCCTGTTCGAAGACGTGAACATCAAGTTCACTCCAGGCAACTGCTACGGCCTCATCGGGGCCAACGGCGCCGGCAAGTCGACGTTTCTGAAGATTCTGTCCGGCGACGTCGAGCCGTCGAGCGGCGAAGTGCATATTCCGCCGAACGAGCGAATGGCGGTGTTGAAGCAGAACCATTATGAGTACGACGATTACCAGGTGCTGGAAACCGTCATCATGGGGCACCAGCGCCTGTACGCCGTCATGAAGGAGAAGGACGCGATCTACTTGAAGGATCCGTTCACCGACGAAGACGGCATGCGCGCCGGCGAGCTGGAGGCCGAGTTCGCCGAGATGGACGGTTGGGAAGCCGAGAGCGAAGCGGCCGGCCTGCTGAACGGCCTTGGCATTACGACCGATCTGCACGACAAGAAGATGGCGGAGCTCGGCGGCAACGAGAAGGTCCGCGTTCTGCTCGCACAGGCGCTGTTCGGCAACCCGAACATTTTGCTGCTCGACGAGCCGACCAACCATCTCGATATCGAATCGGTGCGCTGGCTGGAAGATTTCCTGGCCCGCTATGAGGGCACCGTTATCGTCGTGTCTCACGACCGGCACTTCCTGAACCAGGTATGCACGCATATCGCCGACATTGACTTCGCGAAGATTCAGATGTACGTCGGCAACTACGATTTCTGGTACGAGTCGAGTCAGCTTGCGCTGACACTGATGCGGGACCAGAACAAGAAGAAGGAAGACAAGATCAAGGAGCTGCAGGCGTTCATTCAGCGCTTCTCGGCGAACAAGTCGAAGGCGAAGCAGGCGACGAGCCGGCGCAAGCTGCTCGACAAGATTTCGCTGGACGACATCAAGCCATCGAGCCGCAAGTACCCGTTCATCAACTTCAAGCCGGAGCGGGAAGTCGGCAAGCAGGTCGTATCGGTGGAAAATGTAACGGCGACCGTGGATGGGGAGAAAGTGCTGGACGGCATTTCTTTCGTGCTGAACAAGGGAGACAAGATCGCGCTCGTCGGCCCGAACGGCTTGGCCAAGACAGCACTGTTCCAGGTGCTCGTGGGCGAGCGCGAGCCCGATTCGGGCTCGGTGACCTGGGGCGTGACGACGACGCAGGCGTATTTTCCGAAGGATAATACGGCATACTTCGAAGGCGTGGAGCTGAACCTCGTGGAGTGGCTGCGCCAATATTCCAAGGAGCAGGACGAATCGTTCATCCGCGGCTTCCTGGGCCGCATGCTGTTCTCTGGCGATGAGGCGCTGAAGAAGGCGTCGGTGCTGTCCGGGGGCGAGAAGGTGCGATGCATGCTGTCGAAGATGATGCTGGGCGGCGGGAACGTGCTGCTGCTTGACGAGCCGACGAACCACCTGGACCTGGAGTCGATTACGGCGCTCAACAACGGTTTGATCGACTTCGACGGGCCGATCATTTTCACTTCGCATGATCATCAATTTGTCGAGACGATCGCCAATCGCATCATCGAAATTACGCCTAACGGTATCATCGATCGCTTGATGACGTATGAAGAATATCTCGATCATCCGGAAGTGAAGGAATTGCGCGCACGCATGCTGCCGGCGTAAGGCGCCAGTGCGGCACACGCTGACCGATGAGTCGATAAGTCGACAGAGCCGTCCCCGAATTGAACGCATCGTTCAGGGGCGGCTCTTCGTCGATTCATCAAAATTCAACGCAACAACTCACCATACAACCGCCGACTCGGCTATCAGGCGGAGAGGTCCTCCTGCACCTTTACTCCTTTACGCTGCCCAGCACGATGCCGCTCATGAAGTAACGCTGCAGGAACGGGCAAAGAGAGCGGTGCCATAATATTTAATAAAATTTACCATCAATTAACTTCGGCGATGGATCAGACGATGATCCAATAGGAATAGACGATAATGAAGTCAAGTACTGAATTTGAGGTTGAATCAGGGTAAAGAACGAAATGACGACACGTTTCGGATCGAAGAGTGAGTTTGAGTTACACGGCTTCAGCAGGCGTTTAGCCTGAACCGCGACTTTCAGTCGCAATACAATCCCATGCACTTTAGTGCAGAATATTATTTGGGAAAAATATACATATAGAGAATTATGTGAGAGACGCCGTAAGGGCCGGTATGACGGTCAGAGAAGCGTTTGATAAATTTGGCGTTTTGTAACGTGGAAGAAAGGTTATGAGACCGCCTCGAATATAGATACAAACAAGCGGACATCTGCAACGGATGTCCGCTTGTTTGTATCAGCAACCGACTCAGTGGTAATCGCGAACCAGATGAAACGAGCGCGATTCAAGCGGCAACGTGATTGTTCGCCCATCCATGGAAGAACGGTAAGCGGACATGATGATTTCCGTCGTCACACCGCCAATGTTCCCGTCAATTTCGCTGTTTCTGCCTTCTTCCGCAGCTGCAATCATATCCTCGATCGCCCCAGCAAAGTCGTTCGTCGGCGGATGCATATCCAGGTAACGTTTCAATAGCGCTTCCCCGTTCTGATTGTGAATAAGGCTGAGTTCTTTCCCACCGTCTCCCATGCTGATCGTGCCTTCGGAGCCAACCACCCGCAGCCCCGCTCCGGACAGATGATTACCCAGATGAATGAAACTCACAACTTCGTTATCAAACTGGAACTGAAGTAGCATGTGGTCTTCCACCGGGTGTCCGTACCGAATGTTGCCCGTGTGCGGCGCTTGTGCCAGAACCCAGCGAACGGGACGGTCGTGCATGAAAAACCGGTGCATGTCCACCCAATGGGTGCCCCAGGACATCAGGTCCCATCCATCGCCGACCCAGCCCTCCAACCGCAAGATTTGCCCCAACACACCGTCGTCAATCAGCTGTCGGATTATACGGAATGGCTGGCCGTAACGACGCTGATGATTGATAAACAGGCGGGAACCGCTTCTTTCGCATACTTCCAGCATGGCGTCGACCTCGTCCAGCCCCACCGCCATCGGCTTCTCGCACAGGATGATGTCGACACCCGCTTGCGCTGCATAGACCGTCATTTCCTTGTGAAGTGTAGGCCACGTGCATATGCTCACGATGTCCGGTTTTTCCTCATCGATCATTTGTTTGTAATCCGTATAGATGTTCGGCACTTGAAAACGATCGGCAAACGCCTGGGCATTCTCCGCAGAAATATCCGCTGCCGCAACGATTGTCGCCCTTTCATGCTCTCTATAGGCCATGGCATGCAAATAGGCAATGGAGAACCCTTCCTTGTTCGCATTCGTTCCAGCTGAAGGGCGGCCGCAGCCGATGATGGCCACTTTATAGGTTTTCATCGTTTCCTGTCCCCCTTGGTTGTATAAGCACAAGCATTTTTAAACAATTGAACGTATTGCGGATGCGAGCATGCCCGCACGTCATGCCCGATCATGATAGCGGCCACCTTCGAATTTCCCGAACGACGATGCCAAACCATGGGATGCCCGCCGAATGCTCCTGTCGTTCGCGCAATCACATGATTGCCTTGCGCCATGGCGAGATCATAATACATTTCGTCCGTCACCTCGAAAGTCGAAGGCACGCCTTCCAAGAGCGGGTGCGAATCCAGCAGTTCAATTGTGAAAACGGAGTCCGGACTTGAATGCTTCGACCCGTTCTCCTTGCTCCAACTCCAAACAGCGCCGACCAAATCCCCAAATTCGGGCCAATCATCCCAATTGGCGATGGAACTGTGCATGGCGACAACGCCCTTGCCGGCATCCAAATGACGGAGGAAGGCTTCCTTGGCCGCTTGGCTGATCGTATGTCCCGAACCTGTCCATAAACAGCTGTTCAGAACGAACAGATCGCATTCCGCAAAATAACTGCCGCATAACGCCTCCGCATCTTCGGTTGCGTATACGTTAGCGTTCTCCTCTTGCAAATACTTCACAAGCAAGGGCGTCGTCTCCCGGACCATCATTCCGCCCCCAATGACAAACACTTTCATATTGCGCTCCTCCTGCCGATCACTTTGCTCCCAGGCTTTTTAAATAAGCGTAGCTCTGCATAATGGCATCATCGCCGGCAACCTCCAGCGTCGTATGACCGTTGAATCCGATCGCAGTCAGCGCTTCAAACACGCCTTTGACGTCTACCGCTCCGGTTCCCAAGGGAATAAGCCCCATGCCGCAGCCGAATTGCGTTCCCCGGATGGGCTCCATATCGTGAGGGAGGTCCTTCCAATGGACATGCTTGATTTTGGAACCGAACGTCTTGACGAACGCCACAGGATCGCCGCCGCCGAGCCAACTGTTCCCGGTGTCCAGATTGATGCCCAGATGGTCGGGGTCTCCAAGCCCATGCAGCAGCTTCTCCATACTCGAAATGGAGTCGGTGAGAACACCATGGGGCTCGAGCAACAGCGTCACCCCGTAATCTTTGGCCATGCGAAGAGGCTCAATCAGCTTCTCGATTACCGTGAACACCTTCTGATCTACGGTAAGTCGGTGTCCGAAGTCTGTAGTCGGGTCTCCTTCCGTCGTGACCACATACTCGATGTCAATGGCGGAAGCGCTTCGAATCGCCTTCATGATTTGCGATGTCCCGTAGCGCCACGGCGCGGCCGGATCGAGCAAATTCGCATGTGCGCAGAACGATGTGATCGTGAGATCGGCTTTCTCAAACATTCGCTTCAAATCGTGAGGATGCCCGTCGAGGCTTGCGCTCGCCGCAAATCCAAAATCCACGCCAAGCGATGCACCATCGTGATTGTCGGTTACATCTGCATACTTGAAGCCCATTTCCTTGATTCGCATTAATTGGTGCTCCAACGTGGAGAACGGATCAATCAGAGCAAAACAGCCTACAGTCATGGACATGCTGCACACCTCTTTTTCAATGTGATCATTTCCTCTTCATTGTTGCAAAATAGAAGAGGGGTTGACATAGAGAAAGCAATGTATTATTTGACCATTTGTACACCAATAGAAAAATTTGTGATATCTTTGTGGGGGACGTGTAATCAAACAAAGGGGCGTAGCCGATGCCAACCACATTTTCTATTCCGGATATGACGAGCACCCTGCAAATCCGCGGCTTTCATATCAATATGGTGGAACCCGGATGGACTTTCCGGAGTCATCATCACCCCACATTTGAATTGCTTTACTGCTGGCACGGGCGCGTGATCGAACGATTCGGAGAAGAGCCGGTATCGTTTCAGGAAGGCGATTGGCTGCTCATACCGCCAGGCATGAGACATAGCACGGAGAACAACAGCCCGTCCCGATTTGCTTATCTTTCATTCTTATTTGACATTGACGATCCGACCTTTCGCGTCTGGCTCAAGAAGAATGCGGCCGGAAAGTTTAGTCAAGCTGAAATCTCCAGTACGTATCTGCCGCAACATCTGAAATCGGTGGAGAATTTGGTTCAAAAATGTATGATCGAAAGCGATGAGCAGTCCGAGAATGTCCGGCAAACGGCAATTTCCTTGTCCTTCAGCGATAAATTGCTCTTGCAGGCGACGGTTCTGATGTTGATTCGTGAAATGGTCTCCCTGCGAATGAAGCATCCCCAGCAAGCAGCGGCAGTGAATGGCGAAGCGACCCCCCATGAAGTGGAAGCGGCCCATCGTATGGGGGAATATATCAATGCGAGGCTTCATGAAAGCGATATGTCCATTCAGAAGATGGCCGCTCACGTATGCTTAAGCCGGGTTCAATGCCATAAGCTGTTTACCAAGGTGTACGGCATGTCACCACGTCAATACATGACAATGATGCGGCTGAAAAAAGCGAAAGAACTGCTTATCCAAACCGATTTGACGATTGATGCAATCTCGGAACAGTCAGGTTTTTCGTCCCCCGGGCATTTCAGCCGTCAATTCAAGCGTTGGACGGGGGTCGCTCCGCTGCATTATCGGCCGAAACCGACTCGGCTTTAGCCGAGCCTAATGTCTGTTTGCCTTTCGGAATTGCAGCGGCGACTGAAGCGTCCATCCTTTTTTTTCGTAAAATCGTCGTAACTGGCGACTGCATAAGCAGATGCAGGAAATCAACCAGGAAAGCAGCATGTTCAGAATAGCGCGCCATGTGTGTTGAAAGTAAGGCAGCAGGAAGGTGGGCAAGATGGAAACAGTCTTCTGGCAGTCGGGACAGAGCAGTCGGCAGATGGGGATGCGAGAGGTTGCCTCTCCCATTCGCCGCATAACGAAACAAATCAGCTAGAAAATCATGGTAGTGGATCATCCGTTTTTCTCCCGGTGTAATTTGCTAAAAGTTTAGCAAATTACACCGGGAGAAAATAGCGGGAAACCATTCTAATCTGCAAATGCGCATCTACGGAAATGAACTATTATCGTTCATACCCAAGTTTGCATAAGAAGAACCGTCTGGGTGAATTCCCCGACGGTTCTTCTTAACGCATAAGCAAGTATTACTTTGAAGCTTTCCACGCGTCAATTTGTGCTTGCATTTCTGCAATGATCTTGTCAGAGCCTGCTGTTTTAAGCTTTGCAAGAAATTCGTTGTACTTGGCTTCGTCAGACACACCAAGCTCAATCGCCCTGCTATACTCGTCATATACAGCGCTGGTTTGTGCAATTTCACCCTTGACTGGCTCGGAATCAAAGCTGAATCCAAGAAGGTTCGAAGGAATCGCTTCATCGTTGACTCTCTTTGTATCTTCCCATACTGTTGCAGGCATGCCTTTCTCGACATGGGCAAGGAAGTTAGTCGCGAACATCCATGCTACTTGCGGGTTGTATGCTTTTTGCTTCGATCCTGGGATAAGGAAGCCGTCTGCATCAATCTCATAATGCTCGCCTTTTATACCGAAGTTCAATAAGTTGAACAGATCCTTGTCCGTGTTTAGCAATTCAAGTAACATCATCGCTCTTTCGGGGTTTTTCGAATTTCTGTTTATCGCTTGCAGTGTAGCGCTAATACCGCCTGTTGTCAGATACGCTGTGCCTGCTGGTGCAACAATGTAAGGAACACCCGCTTGGGAAGATGCGCCCACATCGCCGCCTGGTTTGTATGCACCATCGATGTTCATCGCCCATTTGCCTGCTTGCGCATCGGCCCATTCATCCTTCTTTGTCGAAATGCGGGATTTGGAGTTCATGTAACCTTTGCTATTCCAATCGCGCATCGTTGCTGCGAATGCCAAAGCTTCATCGCTTTCGAACTGGTTGATCACTTTCAGCGTGCCATCCGTGAAGGATACAGCACCTGGCACGTTAGGGCCTACGATCGTTTCAACACCGAATATATCCATCATACTGGCAAGGGGGGCAATGAATGCCTTTTCAGGGCTGTCTTTATGGACAGCGGCAAGATAAGGCTCAAATAGATCAAAGTTGAAAGCCGTCAGTTTTCCAGCGATCCCATCCAGGTCCAGACCATATTTCTCAGCGAGCTTTCGCTCAACCGAGATGGCTGGGGTTCTTGCTGAAATTTGCTGATTAATAAAGCCGTAAATTTGACCTTTAATTTTTACAGCGCTCCACATCGACTCCGGCATGCTGGCCAACGATTTCGGAGCATATTTTGCAAGCAAATCATCAAGCGGCAGGAAAGCACCCTTTGCTACGTTTTGGTTATAGTTGTTAATCCAGCCCGCCGTGAAGGCCAGATCATAATTTTCCCCAGAAGCAATAACAACTTGCATCTTCTGGTCGTAGTCACCGAAAGGGAATGCTTTAAACTCTACTGTCGCATTGATCTTTTCTTTGATCACCTTATTAACCTCTGCAAACACTTTGTCTTGATCGGTTTGCGGGAAGTTGCCAGGGAAGTACCACACCAAATTCACTTCTTCTAGCTCTTCAGAGGATCCAGCGGGAGTGGTTGCGGGAGTGTTCGTTGTACTGGCAGGTGGTGGGTTATTCCCCGTATTCGTACCGCCGCTGCCGCAAGCCGCCAGCAACATACTGAATACGAAAATTAAAGCGATCGTACTGATTCCAATCTTGTTGAATCGAGTTGACCTTAACATGTGTATTCCTCCTTTTAATGTGTAGGTAGCCTCTCGGCATTCGCCGAGGCAGATGGGGCAAGGGTTCCTCCGCACCATCCAAACTGCTTTCCTCCTATTTTTGTAGGGGGAATTTTTATTTCAACCACATTCCAAATTGGAAAAAATATTTGTGAAATGTGGCTGATTTCTCGAAAAAGCACTTGACAGATCCCGCAATTTTCCAAAACCGCGTGAAGGATGTGTCCCTTACTACTCGCGATTGGAGTGTTGCTCTTGAAACCCGCATTTGTTCCGCATACGGATTACCAGGCCTTTGTTCTCCATCAGCTTCGTATGCATTACGGTCCCGGTGTTGTTCTTCTCAGCAAAGATTGGCCACTGGCCGCCAAACTTTGGGTATAGCTGAATGTAACCGTCTTCATCGTATTTACTCCCAGCCCGACTGTGGCTGTTCGACAGCCAAGTTCGGTCGCACCTTCTACACGAAAACCCGTGATGATCCGCGGCTGTTTCCGAAAACGCCACGCGATTCGCAAAGGTGGAAGCAGGTTTACAAACGGCGCACTTCCGTTGAGCGTTCCAATAAGCGTGAAAAAGTCGATTACAAGTTGGAATCCGGTCGGCACCGCTCTACCATGATGTGGTACATCACTTTTTTTCCAATAGGCCGTCAACTCCCCGAAAACCTCAGTCTAATTCCGAGAGGCTATGTGTAGTGCTCTATTCTTAAAATGGATCAAGATCCATGTTTAAGCTAACCTTTGACTGCTCCAACGGTAAGTCCTTTAACAAAATACTTTTGAAAGAAAGGGAACACGAGCAGCATCGGACCGGCAGCCAAGATCGACATCGCCATCCGAGCAGACTCGGAAGGCAGTGGACCGGTGTTCATACTCGCCGGCATCGTATTCGTAGAACTCGTAAGGAAAGCAATGTTATTCATAATTCTGTACAGCATATATTGCAAAGGAACAAGACTCTCTTTCTCAATGTACAACAAGCTTAGCCACCAGTCATTCCAATACTGCAACAGCGTGAACAGCGCAATCGTAGCCAGTCCTGGTTTGGAAAGCGGCAAGATCATTTGAAAAAAAACTCTGAATTCACTCGCGCCATCGATGGAGCAAGATTCAATGATATCCGTCGGAATCTTCTGCATGAATGATCGTAAGATCAAGATGAACCACGGAACGGCCAAGTAGGGAACAATCAACACCCATATGCTATTCTTCATATGGAGGTAATTGCTGATCAACATATAAGTCGGCACCAATCCACCATTGAATAACATCGTGAAAAAGACGTAGAAACTCAGTGAGTTCTTAAACTTATAGTCTTGGCGTGCCAATGTGTAGGAAATGCCCGCTGCCACCATGACAGATATGAATGTTCCTAGAGAACTGACAATCAGTGATATCTTGAAAGCATTAAAAATTTGAAGCGGATTGTATAAGATGTAAACATAAGCCGATAAATCAAATACTTTAGGGAACAGGCGATAACCATTTTTAATAATATCGATCTCACTGCTGAACGATACGGCTATGACCGATATCAGCGGGAAAATACAGGCAAGACTAAACGCTATAAATAACGTATTAATTAGGATTTGCGGCAGTGCTATCTTGGTTTTCATTGATACACCTCATGTCATTCAATTAGAATAATCGATTCTCTTCATTTACTTTCCCAACGATATAATTGCTGGACAGTACGACGATGAATCCCATCACAGACTGAAACAATCCCACTGCGGCGGACATGCCCAGATCACCGGACACTTTCAACATACGGTATACATACGTATCGATTACCTGTGTGACCGGGAACAACTGGCCGATTTCTCTCGGAACGAAGAAGAATAATCCGAAATCGGAGTAAAATATTTTACCAATCGATAGTAATGTCATGATCACAATTAAAGGCGTGAGAAGCGGAATGGTTATGTTGCGAATCATCTGAGACTTGGATGCGCCATCGATAGAGGCTGCTTCAAAGTATTCTTGCGGTATGCCCATAATGCCGGCATAGAAAATAATGCTGATATAACCAAGCGATTTCCAAATATTGAACAAGGTCAAAAGGTAGGGCCATAACCACGTCGTTGTATAGAAGTCAAAGAATGGAAACCCTAATTGATTAATGTAGGATGTGATCACGCCATAGGGCCCAATAAAGGAAAAGACCATGTACGCAACGATAATCCACGAGAAGAAATACGGGAAGAAAAACACCGTTTGATAGAACTTAACAAGTCTCCTGCTCAACACCTCATTTAAGAGAACAGCGAACAAAACGGAAAGAGCCGTGCCGACTGCTATAAACACAATGTTGTAACCTAGCGTATTGCGAACGACGAGCCAGGCGTCATTGGAAGAAAAGAAGAACTTGAAGTTATCGAAACCGACCCAAGGACTACGAAACAGGCCATCCACGTAATTAATGTTCTTAAAGGCGATGAAGACGCCTACCATAGGAACGTAAGAGAAGATGAGGATAATAATAAAAGCAGGCAGTGCTAGAATGCTAAGTTGTATTGTCTCTTTGTTCTTACGGGAGTTCAACATATGCTTAATCAATATTTTCCTTACTCCTTTCACCTGACCCGATTACAGTGTGTTTCTGTGATTTAAGCATAGGGGCACCAGTGAAAATAAGGCAATATCTGAATTCATTCATTAGTACTGAAACGAGTAAATGGGGAGTTCTCAAATGACGAATGTGTACTTTTATTAGTTTTTATGTCAGCAACATAATTTATAAATTGCTTCAATTTCATACCCTGTGGTAGGCTTTTAAATAGAAATGGGGGGTTGTCCTCAGTGCTCAAAAAATTTATACTCAAAAATCCGTTTCAATTATTTCTCGCGATTTTATTACCGTTTTTAGTAGGTACTTTATTGTTGCTATTCGTACAATCCTCACTTTTAACTTATAATTTTCAGAGCTTTGCATTGGAGATGGTGTATAAACAGCAAAGAACTGATTTACAAAATACAAGTCGTAATTTGGATATTATGGAACAATCCATAAGATCAGCCGCGATTACTGCATTCTTCGACAGTGCGATTAAGGATCTTTTGTATTCCGATATAGAATTGGAGGACTATGGTAAATACATCAACAAACTAGAAACCTATAAGAATATACATCCGTTTCTGCAATCCATATACATATACAACGGAGAGAGTGTTTATGCCGTACCGAACAGGGGCTTTAAGTTTGACAGCCACACATTTGAAGATCAAGGTATTATTTCTATTCTGAAAGATTTCAAGGACCACAGATCTCACAGCGTCATATTGCGAAAAATTCCGAACATTTTATACGGCATTTCTTCCGAAGAAGAATACATTAACGTATACACTTATCTATTCTTCGACTCTCAAGTTGAGAATGGGAAAGTCGAAGAGGCGCTTATCTTTAATATTTCGGAAAAAGAGCTTAAGAAAAGTATTACCTCTTCGAATTCCCGTATTGGCAGTCGGTTATTTATTGTTGATCCTAGCGGCAAGCTATTATCTGACGATTCTGAGCACCCGGTGTTAAGTGATTTAAGTGAAAATAATTATATTAAGAAGATCCTTTCCTCCAAGGATAAGACGGGCAATTTCCGCATGGAGGTCAATGGCATCGATTCTTTTATTACTTATTTAGCTACAGACGTGTTCAACTGGAGACTCATTAGTATTACCGCATACGATGATATTGTTAAAGGTGTAGAACAGATGAAACAAAAAACCTCTTATCTCGTTCTAGTCTTCGTTATTGGAAACATTCTGCTCGTGTTCTATCTTTCCCGCAGGTTATATCGTCCTGTTAAACAAGTTATTGAAAACTACAAAATACTCGAATCGGAGAAGAAGAATGAGTTCTATTATCGCAAACAAAACTTCCTCCAAAAGATGGTTCACGTCAACGATGTGGTGGCCATTAAAAACTATTATAAGAAGTTCAATAAATATAATATCGATCTGGAACCAAGAGACCCCTATTTGCTTATTCTCATTAAGTTGGATCATTATCTAGAGTTCAGTACGAAGTATGATCTTTCAGATCGCAACTTGCTTAAGTTTGGCATCATTAACATTGTTTCGGAACTACTCGGTGAGAAGTATAAGTTTGAATGTATTGAAATGGATGAAGATCAAATACTGGTCTTAGTTTCCTATAGTTTATCGAAATCGCCTTCGCGTGATACAACGCTGATTTCCCTAGTTAAAGACATTCAAAGCAACACGGAGAAATTTCTGAAGATATCGATATCAATGACGTGTAGTGAAGTGTTCCCTACATTGCACAATTTAGGTTTTCACTACGCGAAGACGTTGGATGCATCCCACTATAGGCTGATCTTTGGTCACCAATCGATCATTTTCAATGAGAGTATTCAAGTCAGGACGGATGAATACAAGTACCCGATCGATCTGGATAGGAAGTTAATAAATGCTGTCGTTCAAGGTCGATTTGAAGAGGCAAGCAATGCTTTATCCGGGATCGTCCAAAGCGCTTCTGACTCTGCAGCTAGCTACACGATTATAAATTCGACGATCATACGGATGCTCCTATCTATACGCCAAGCAATTGAGGTGTTGGAAGCCAACCATTCCATTAAAGTAAACTTTAATTTTAATGCCTATATGACCAGGCTTCAGAATATCGAGACACTGGAGGAGGTTCATTCCGACTTTAACACATTATTCAAAAGATTATCGTTACAGTTGGAATCCACTAAAGATAATAAGCAAATTAAGTTAATCGAGGATGTGACAGCCATTATTTATAAGGATTTTGCCAACCCCTTATTATCATTGGACTCGATTGCAGACCAGGTCAATTTATCTCCTGCATATCTTGGGAAGTTATATAAGAAGCATTGTCTCATTACGGTAACTGATTTAATTAATAATGTTCGGCTTACGTTTGCAGCCGAACAGATGATAGTAGCGAATGACACTGTTAATGTGGTGATGGAGAAGTCGGGTTTCCTTTCTCGCAGCCATTTTTTCACTCTCTTCAAGAAAGCATATGGGATAACGCCTGGTGAATATCGAAACAAGTCCAAAAACACCGATTTAAGAACAGACGCATAAATGGAGAACTCTGAATATAGCGCCAAACAGAACTTATGAGCAGGATTAGAAATTGTTTTATATAGATAGGGTGCTAGGATGAAGTGCAGGGATTTTTGTGAAATCGAACAATCCAATTTCACTTGGAAACCTTGGCGGGAAAAATAAAACGGAAAGGTGAGAAAACACGACATGCTTACCATCGAAATGCCTGATTTACCTGGAAAATTTGGGAGAAAGAAAGCGGTTAAATGTTCTTATGAGGTGGCGATAAAATGATATTTCAGTGTGACAGCAAATATTTGATTTTTCCTGTCGGGCACCATGCACAGAAGAAAAGTTTGGCGTTCTATCACGAAGACAAGCTCGTCTACGATCTGGAAATCGAGTTGGATTACGTACAGCCCGACTATGAGGTTTATATTGACATGGAACGTTTTGCGGGATTGCAACTGAAGGCAGTTTGTACGCCGGGGATTGAATTGTTCATTCAAAAAAGTGCCGCAGGCTGCAATGATGAACAGTTGTACAAGGAAAAATTCCGCCCCGGTTTCCATTTTTCCGCCAAACGGGGCTGGTTGAACGACCCCAATGGATTGGTTTGGCATGAAGGGCGGTACCATTTGTTTTATCAGCATAACCCTGCAGGCTGCATGTGGGGCAATATGCATTGGGGGCATGCCGTCAGCCGCGATTTCATTCATTGGGAAGAACGGGACATCGCTTTATTCCCCGACGAGCTCGGTACGATGTTTTCCGGGTGTGCCGTTGTGGATGAGGACAATCGAGCAGGGCTGCAAACCGGCGGGCAAAAGACGATTTTATTATACTATACCGCAGCGGGGGGGACATCCCTACTGTCGAAAAATCATCCTTATACCCAATGTCTTGCCTACAGTACGGATGGCGGCAACTGCTTTGTGAAATATGACCGTAACCCGATTATCGGACATATCGCGAAGGACAATCGCGATCCCAAGGTGGTTTACCATAAGGAATCGGGACGTTATGTCATGTCGCTTTATTTGGATGGAAACCAATATGCACTGTTCGTCTCGGAAAATTTGCTCGACTGGACGTTGATACAAAACATCGACTTGTGCGACGATGCGGAATGTCCCGACTTTTATCCTTTGCAGGTAGATGGGGATCCAAACAATATCCAATGGGTGCTATCCGGTGCAGCGGATCGGTATTTGATCGGGAGCTTTGATGGTCGGAAATTCGAAAGTCATACTGAAGTTCGGAGGTTGCATTACGGAAAGAACAGCTACGCATCCCAAACGTTCTATTGTTTGGCTGATGGGGATAGCCGGCGGGTTCGTTTGGCTTGGAATACGTTCCATCTGGCCGGGATGCCGTTTGACAGATCGATGACCACTCCTTGCGAGATGAGGTTAAAAACGATCGGCAACGAGGTCTTTCTATGCGCATTGCCAGTTGTGGAAATGGAAAAACTCCTCAGCGGGACAAGAACATTCAGCCATCTACCTGTGCAGCCGGGGCAATGTCATCAGGTGGAAGTAAAAGAAACATTGGTTGATATTTCACTCGAAGTAGCCTGCGGCGAAGAGGCTGAGTTTCACATTTCATTGTTTGGCGTTTACATTCAATGCGACATGCTCAATGGACAAATTTCCTGCATAGGCGAAATGGCGCCGATAATTGGAGAGGCTGATCGGATCAAATTGCGGATGCTTATAGACAGAACCGGGGTGGAACTGTATGTAAATGAGGGTGAAGTGTATTTTAGCACCGGCTTGCTGATTGATTATAATTTGAATCGTCTTGAAATAAAGGCCACAAGCAAGGTCATAATCGAAGAACTGAGGATAAGCGAAATGAATTCGATATGGTAATACAAATTGTGATAAGACACTAATAAAAGAACAATTGCACCGATTCAGAACTTCAATTTATCCAGGATTTGAACTTATGCACTTGATAAGGAATTGTCAGCTTCAATAGGACAGTTATTATGAACTTAACGCATTATCACTGCGGACAGTATGGGGAGGTGGGGGACTTTGTCATCCTTGTAAATGATGATCCCAAAAGAGATTTCTATCGGTTAATCGCATGAAAAAAACAGGAGGTATCAGGAAATGAAAGTGAAAAATGCCATTTCATTAATTTTGACAATTTGTATGTGTCTATCATTCATTCCCGGCAAAAGCCAAACGGTTTATGCTGGAGAAACGGATGCTGCATGGATGAGAATTTCAAATGACAAGCTATCGCTTAAAGTTGGCGATACGGCGGATCTTACATCGTTTGTTCTGCCATATTCAGTCACAAATCGTGGGATTACTTGGACGTCAAGTGACAATGATGTCGTAAGTATCGGAACTGCTGGCAAAGACGGAAGAGGAACTTCAGGAACGGTTGTGATCACAGCAGTAAGCGCAGGTGTTGCAACCATAACAGCGACATCAGATGCAAAACCATCCATTTCCATTACTAGTGAGGTTGAGGTGTATAGCGCCGCGCCAAGTACAACATTCTATTATGTATCTCCGACAGGCGAAGACAATAATGATGGCAGCGAGAATAGTCCATTTAAAACCATCGAAAAGGCAAGGGATACGATCAGGGCTTTAAACGGTAATATTCCAGATGGGGGTATTACGGTATATCTTCGTGGAGGGGAATATCCCGTTTCAAGTACAATTGAATTCACTCCTGCTGACTCCGGAAAAAGCGGAAAGCCGATCGTGTATAAAGCGTACAATGATGAAACACCTATTATTACAGGTGGGGTTGAGCTTGATAACTGGACAAAGCTTAGCAATGCAGATCCCAACTATGATCTGATTCCTGATAACGCAAAAGGAAAAGTTTATGTTGCTGACATTGCTAAAGGTTGGCGTTTTCATGATCTTTATGTAAATGATGAACGCCAACAGGTTTCAAGGCAGATCAATTCATCTGTATGGGCAACATGGAAAAGAGGTACAGTTGCTCCAACAACCGTAGACGGACAAACAATGACTTTTGCTAATGGTGATTTGATTGGACTTGACGGAAATAAGGACATTGAAATCAACTGGATGCCTGTGGTTTTTTGGAATGGCCTTGCAGTCGCAACAAATATCAATTCTTCTGCCAACACAGCATTAATAAAATCCAAAAACCTTGTAGCGTTTGGTTTAGACTCACCTTACTATAATATAATGAATGCGCCTACATATCTTGACGTTGCGGGTGAATGGAGTGTTGACTCCGCCAACGGAAAAGTATATTACTGGCCCTATGACAACAACATGGACGGTAAAAAGGTTATTGCACCAAAACCTTATGAATTGATTCGATTTCAAGGTGACCGAGAGGCAGAGAACTGGGGAAATCTTGTGTCTCATATCACGCTTAGCGGATTAACCATCGAATATTCCGATAGATTGGCTGAAGATATGTGGGATGACGAATGGTTAAAACGTAATGCGGAAAATCCGGATGCAGCGGTTTTTATGCAAAGTGTTTATAACAACACAATAGAGAATTCGATCATTCGCCATACAGGCGCCTATGCCATTGCGCTAGACGAATGGGCACAGAGCACCAAAATTATAAGCAATGAGCTTGCCGATTTGGGCAGCGGCGGGGTTCAGATTTATGGATTTGGTCCTGGTAAAACCGATAAGAACAAGTCCAATATCGTGATGTACAACAACATACACGACATTGGTCTAGCGCCGTACCTCCATTCACCGGCTGTTACAATATTCGGATCTTCCTTTAACCGCGTAGATTATAATTTTGTTCGCAATATGCCTTACGTTGCATTCTCTGCTGTAGGAACTGACCATAATAGTATGTCTAAAATAACCGAGAATGTTCGAGCATCGTTTGATACCTTTGGCAATAAGTCTTCACAATATAATATTCGATTTGATGAGTTGAAAGACGAATATGGAGAGTATATCGATTTCACATCCGATCCAGAATTTGCACGAGAATTCCAATTGTCAGATTACAACTCCTTTTCAAACAATATTGTTGAAGAATTTATGTTGTATATGGATGATGGCGGTGCCTTGTATTCATGGTATAGCGGTAAATATAACAAATGGAATAACAATACAATATACAAATCAAGCCCTGGACTCCATCAGTTTTGGCCGCTGTACATGGACAACTATGCAGATTTCAGTGAACTTAAAGGCAATAGAGTTTGGACAATGCAACAAAATGAAGCAGATAGGGGCAATGAATGGACACCATCCGGAAACAACTATTTTATTGACAACAATTATGGTTGGCCAGACAAACCCGATGGATTCGAAACACTATTCACAGCCAACTATGCTGCGATGAAGAGTAATGGCATACTTGGGATGTCTCCATCGAAACCGATAATAAACCCGCCGTCAGCGTATACCCTGCCCATTACGTTATCTTGGCAATCTGCAAGAGGTGCGGCAAAATATATATTAGAAATCGCAGATGATGCAAATATGGCAAGCATCGTATATACGAATGAACTGACCCGGAATTATGATATAGTTTCCTCGTTGGCAGAAGATACACAATACTATTATCGTGTAAAGGCAGTAGGGCTGTTAGGTGATGAAGAAGCAAGTGATGTCCAAAGCCTAACAACTACTTATAAGCAAAAGTTGTCCCCGCCTAAAAACGTTAATTTGCAGGCAAGCTTTGATAATATCACAGTTACCTGGGATCAAGATGCCCCTAACGAATTGTATACCGTGTACAGGGTAGAGAATGGTGTGGAAACCGAGGTTGCAACCGATATCACAAAACCATTTTATGCCGATCTTGGCGTAGTAAGCGGCAATAGTTATAGCTACCGTATTTTGCGGAAGCTTGACGACATTATGAGTGCAAAAGAGGAAACAAATTCGGTCATTGCCCGTGGCACCAAAATTCTTTTTGAAGATGACTTTTCGGAGCCCAAAACAGAATGGAAGTACGCATATGCAGGACCGGAAGACATATATGACGGCGTATTAAACATTAGCAAGCCATCACAATCTTGGGCTGAATATCTGTTATATGGCGATGAAACCTGGAAGGATTATGTGGTTGAATTTGATATGCAGTGGAATGGCTGGGAGCCGCCAAACGCAGAAAATGCTCAAGGTTTATATTCGGGAATAGGTTTTTACACGCGTTACCTGCCACCGGGAGTAAATGGTAAAGCATATAAGCAGACTTATAATCTTAATATTAGAAAATCAAGCAAAGTCGATTTAAAATATAATCCCGGTAATGACATCTGGACTGACATTTTTAACGAATCTTACGACGTTTCAGATATATTTAAAGCCGATATAACGAATAAACTTAGAATCGAACACCTTGGCAAGCAACTGAAAGTATTTGTTAATAATAATCTCTACTTCATTGTGGAGGATCCCAATAATTATGGAACTTATGGCGGGGTAGGCATTGCGGTTGCGCAGTTTCATGGTACGGTCGATAACTTCAAGGTTTACTCGGAAAATGAGATCAATACTTTTATCACCACATTTGAGGTAGAGGGCAAAACAAGAACGGTTGAAACTGTAGTCGGTGAAAGTATCGTAATGCCACAGGCTCCTGTTAAGAAAGGAGCTAAATTTGCAGGTTGGTTTACAGCGTCGACGGGTGGCGATCAGGTTACGACGTATGAAGCGGCTCAAACTGTCTTCGCACAATTTTTGCCTAAAACTCCAGTAGCCATTATCGGAGTAGATATTTCTAACAAAGAATATGATGGGCAGCCCGTTGCATTCAGTGGCACTCCGACCACAGGCGAATATACAGGTGAATTGGTCTACCATTACACGAGTATAGATGCCGGAACCTATGATTCCGCAACACCTCCAACCCAACCCGGTTGGTATGCTATTCAAATTATGATACCGGAAAACGATGAAATCTACACAGGAGAGCTAGTGAAGGAATTTAGAATTACTAGACGGTCAGTAAAGATTACAGGATTAACTGCAACAGATCGTGAATATGACGGGACAACAACTGTTGCCATAACGGGTGGAGAGATTGGCAGGAAAATAATTACAGATGATGTTACTGCAGATTTTCCAACTACGGGAACAATTGAAAGTGCAGCAGCTGGAAATAATAAGATAGTTAGATTTGATCGAATTTATTTAAAGGGTGCAGATAAAGACAAATATTTATTAACCGAACAACCCATTTCTTATGTAAATATTGCACCGACAGAGGGCGAAGCTGAAACCTTTACAGCCACTATTCAGGCGGGTACTGGTGGAAGTATAACTACAGGCACAAGTGGAAGTTATGCTGCCGGAACGATCATTACCCTGGAAGCATCTGCGAACAGCGGGTATGAATTTAGCGGCTGGGTCTCCAGTGGCGGCGGCACATTTGCCAATGCAAACAGCTCATTAACGACATTTGCAATGCCTGCCACCGATGTCGCCATAACAGGGGAGTTTATACTAGTCGGTGACAACGGCGGTGAAACAACACCGGAGCCAAAACCTGAACCGAAACCTGAACCTATATCGCCTGAAACAGGCAATACCATTACAGTCCAAGCAACGACTGATTCGGTCACAGGCGCGGTCATTGCCAAGATTGAAGAAAGAGAATTCAACAACCTGACTGACAGAGTGAAATTGGCGGGAAGTTCAGGGGGAAGTGGAATTGCTGAAATAAAGGTTGAGGTTTCCAAAGACGCGAATTCTGTCGCAGTGGAAATACCAAGGGATGCCTTTAATAAGTTGGCAGAGGAAACCGATGCAGATATTAGGATTGATGCAAATATCGGAACGGTCACCTTTAGTGCAAAGGCGATTGAATCTATCAGCAGCGCGGCGAGTACCGGGAATATTACAATCGGCATAAACAAAGTTGATAAGAATACCTTGACGCCGGAGGTTCGGGCGAAGGTAGGCGATCGGTCGGTCTATGATTTCTCGGTTACGGCTGGAAGCAGTCTAATATCCCATTTCGGTGGAGGTTACGCTAAAATCAGCATACCCTACACTCCAAGACCCGGCGAGAAAGAAAATTCTATAATCGTTTATTATATCGACAATGCAGGAAGGTTTGTAACGGTCAGAGGAAATTATGATTCTGCTACCGGAACAGTGTATTTCAGAACCACCCATTTCTCACAATTTGTAGTAGGGTACAATGAAGTGAGCTTTAAGGATGTTGCGGCAAATGCCTGGTACAATGAGGCAGTAAGTTTCATATCGGCAAGGGGGATTATACACGGAGTGGGCGGAGATCGATTTGCTCCGGGCGACAATGTTACTCGTGCAGATTTCCTTATCATGGTTATGAACGCATACGGCATAGAGCTTGACGCAACAATAACCGACAACTTTGCGGATGCAGGAAGCAAGTATTATACGCCATACCTTGCGACGGCAAAACATCTTGGACTGGTGTCCGGCGCTGGTGAGAATCAATATGCGCCTGAATCTACCATCAGTCGACAGGACATGTTCGTTATCCTGTATCGTGTTTTGGGCAATTTGGGTGAATTGCCAACAAGTACAGATGGCAAGACCCTTGGAAGCTTTAATGACGGTGGGGATATCGCGGGTTACGCAAATGATGCTATGAAGCTATTTGTGGAAACGGGTATTATTTCAGGAGACGGCAAAAAATTGACTCCAAAAGCCACTTCCACACGAGCACAAGCAACGCAGGTATTATACAATCTTCTCTCAAAATAAAGCTATAAACTTTGAGTCAGGTTGAACAACAAAAAAACCGGACATATGAACCATCGTATGTCCGGTTTTGATTTATTCGCGTGTTTTAGCATTATATCGATATTGATTAGGCGTTACGCCAATTTTCTTTTTATATATGGAATCAGTAGCGTTGCATTAAATCTAACATGAAATTGCGCCCTGACGGCGTTAGTTAAATTGTACCAAATATGTTAAATTTAAAACGGTTGTCGCAGAAAAAAACTCCTAAAATGAGATTGCGTCAAAAGATCGATTATGCGATCCCTACGGGAGGATGACGAATTTCGGCAGGCACTCGGCATCTCTTCGATCAGCACGGCCCAGCTTTCCCGGAAAAACAACAAGCCGGATCCGTGAAGGTGATCGACTCGACCACAATCAGCTTGTGTCTGAAGAAATACGGATGGGCAATATTTCGCAAAACGAAAGCCGGTGTGAAGCTGCATCTTCGCGTCACATTCCTTGAGCCGGAAACGGTCTATCCCGACAAGCGGTGATTACACCTGCCAAGCCAGCGGATCATACCCAGATGGATGTCTTGATCGACGAAGCGGACGCAACTTACCTTATGGATCGCGGTTATCTCGATTACGACAAATACGATGACTATTGCCAGCGCGATATCCGCTTTGTATCGCGGCTCAAAAATAATGCGATCATCGAAGAAGTTGAGGAATTCGCTAGGTCTGAGGACACGCAGATCATACGTGATGTCAAAGTCATCCTAGGTAAGGGCAACAAGCAGATGAAGTGCCCGCTGCGCATGATCGAAACGACCGACAGTCACGGACAACCGGTTCGCATCAACACAAATCGGTTTGACCTTACGGCCGAAGAGATTGGCGAGATGTATCGTAGCCGCTGGCAGATCGAGATCTTCTTTCGCTGGATGAAGCAAAATTTGAAGTTCACCCGCTTTTACGGTGAATCCGAGAACGCCGTCATGAATCAGATCTGAATTAGTTTGATTGCGTATTGCCTACTGCTGCTGCTGAAACTTGAACTCAGAACAGACAGAATGTTGATGGAACTGATGGATTTGCTGAAGACGCTCCTATGGAAGCCTTGGAAAAGGCTCGTCGCCGCGCTGAACTGGACACCCAGTCGAACCTCAAGGTGACGACAGAAAAAGCAGGCGACGGTCGCGACTGAGAAGTAAGGAATCAACCCCTTGACATTGTGCCGCTGCTCTCAAATCTTCCTGAGAGTGGTTATCTCATGTGACAAGAACGCTTAATAGGTGTGCGGGATTAGACGCTTACCAAAATGGGGCGGTCGGTGAGCTGAAGGAACAGATTAGCGACGAAGCGGCACAAAATGGGGCGGTCGGCGGAATGGCGGGACAGACAGCGGCGAAGAGGCACTAAATCGGCGACTCCGCCCCGTAGCGTGCCAAGTCCACCTTCCCGCCGCGCGATACTTCGATGCCTTCTTCCTCCAGCAGCCCGATCTGCATATCGCGATACATCGGCTCCTGCAAGGCTATTTCGCCCTTGGCGTTGATTACGCGGTGCCACGGCAAGTCATATTTCTCGCTCATCGAGTGCAGAATCCGCACCACTTGCCGGGCTGCCCGAGGGCTGCCCGCGCAGGCGGCGACTTGTCCGTACGTCATGACCGTCCCGGGCGGAATATTGCGGATGACCTCAATCACGCGCATCGTAAATTGCTGCATCGCAACCACGCTCCCCATTCTGCATCCTGCATCTTGAACCCGTCAGTCGCACCAACTTACAGTTCTCTCGGGAAAGCTGCACACAGCAACAAATCGCCGCCAACTTGGCCCCTTATACGCAAACAGCCGCACGAACCGCAGTCTTCCGCAAAAAACAAACTTCATTTTCTCCCGCGGCTCACACATCCCGAAAACCGTCCAGACGCCGCTCCAGCAGCGCCAACACTGCCTCCGAGCACCTGGCCGGGTGATACTCCGCATTGCGCAGCGCCAGCAGCGCACCGCGGTGCTGGTCGGCCGCGTACGGCTCCTGAATGAGCCGGAACCAGCGGTCGATCGAGCCGGTATCGGTCATGAGTTCGCCGAACCCGTGGTTGATGAAGTATTCGGCGTTCTCTTCCTCCTGCCCCGGGATCGGTTCGTAGAACAGCATCGGCATGCCTTTGGCCATGCCTTCCGTGCAGGTCATCCCGCCGGGCTTGGTCACGAGCAGGTCGGAGACGTCCATCAGCTTGTTGACTTCCTTGGTGAAGCCGAGGACGCGAATGTTCGGATGATGGAACCGCTCGTCTTCGAGCAGCTTCTCCCGCGCTTTCTCATTGCTGCCCATGCACAGGATGAGCTGCACGCGGTCGGCGTAACGCGTCATGTATTCGACAAGCTCTTCGCCGTACAGCAAGCCCCAGCCGCCGCCCATGACGAGCACGGTCGGCATATCCTTCAGATCGAACTGTTTCAGCATCTCGGCCCGGTCGTGCGGATGCCAGAAATTCGGATGGACCGGTATGCCGGTCACTTCGATCTGGGCCTGAGGGATGCCGCGGGCGATCAGCTTGTCCCGCACGGCGGGCGTGCTCACCAGATAGGCGTTCACCTCGGACGTCGTCCAGGTGGCGTGGGCATCGTAATCGGTAATCAATGTGTATAAAGGCATGTCGAGACCAAGCCGCTTGAGCCGCGACACGACGGCATTCGGAAACGGGTGCGTGCACACGACGGCATCCGGCTTGAGCTGGCGGATGACGTCCGACATCTGGTTGTAGAACATTTTGTGCAGCGCGAACTGCTTCACGCGGGTCAACGCCCGATCGTAATTGCTGCGGTAAATACGTCCGACCAGCTTCGGCTGCTTCGATACCGTCTTCCGGTACGCGCCGAGAATGAGCGGCCCGATGACGGGGTTCAGGAACGTCCCGACTTCGATGACGCGAGACTGAATGCTCGCAGACAGCTGTCGCAGTCCCACAGCCAGCGCATAGGCGGCCTGAGTATGCCCGGTGCCGAAGCCCTCGGAAAGCAGCAATATCCTTTTTTTGCGCATCGGAATAGGTCCCCCATTAGAATTACTTCCATCTTACGCGTTAGCGGGACTTGTAACAAGTCCAGTTTCTGCTTCCTCCATCGGTGCCTTCCGCCATTTCCCTAAACTTTTGCCCTCGAAATTCCGATATTATACGCAACTATGGGCACGGCATGGGTAGATAGATTTGCCCCGCGCCCTTCACAGCAGGAGGTCTGGATTTCACTTGAAAAGAATGAGCAGCAAGCTGATGGCCGCCGTGATGGCGGGATTGCTGGCGATGATCGGCCTCGTGCCGGCCGCTGGCGCGGCAACCGCAACGATGACGAAGCTGATCCTGTCGACAAGCGAAGCGACGCTCGAAACCGGCGATACGATCATGCTGACGGCGACCGGGATCTACAGCGACAATTCGACGGAAAATGTGACGGTGTACGCCGATTGGAACAGCGAGAAGCCGGCGGTGGCATCGATTTATAACGGAACGATCACGGCCAAGGCCGAAGGGACGACGACCGTCGTTGTGGCCTACAAAGGATTCACGCAATCGGCGAACGTGAAAGTCACGAAGAAGGTCAAGGCGCTGACGAAGGACACGCAGAAGCTGAACCTGCGCAAAGACGCGTCGTCCACGATCGGCCTTACGGCTACCTACAGCGACAATTCGACGGAGAACGTGGCGGACAAGGCCGTCTGGACGTCCAGCAATGAGAAGGTGGCGACGGTCGTCAACGGCAAAGTGACCGGACACAGCTCCGGTTCGGCGATCGTCACCGCTGCCTACGGCACCAAGAGCGTCACCGTCGAGACGAGCGTGGAGCCGGTGAGCCGGCTGGAAACGAGCGATACCTATATCTCGTTGCTGCTGAAGGAGAAGGAGACCGTTACGGTAACGGCTACGTACCCGGACGGCACGACGCGGAACGTGACGGGCGACGCGGTCTGGACGACGAGCGACGAGGAGGTCGCGGATGTCATCAACGGCATGCTGACGGGTTACGGCTCGGGTACGGCGACGATCACCGCTTCATACGGAACGAAGACCGCGACGATCAAAGTCGACGTGGACAAGACGACCAAGCTCGACCTGGACGCGGACGAAGTGTTCCTGCATGCGAAGGGCACCAAGAAGCTGAAGCTGACGGCCCGGAATACGGAGGGTGCCGTTACTGACGTGACGGACAGTGCGACTTGGAAGAGCAGTAATGAAGCCGTCGCTTATGTGAACAAAGGGACGATTACCGCCTACAAATCCGGGTCTGCCGTCATAACGGCGGAATATAACGGGAAATCGGTACAGGCGAACGTGGACGTCGATGTGGTCAGACGACTGGACATCAGCAACAGCCAAATCACGATGCTCACGGACGAGACGGCGAACGTCACCTTGACCGCCACTTATGCGGACGGTTCGTCGGAGAACGTCACGAGCAAGGCGGCATGGAGCTCCGATAATGAAGACGCGGCTTATGCCGCCAAGGGAGTCGTAACGGCATACAAGTCCGGCAGGGCTGTCATTAAGGGGACGTTTGGCGGCAAGTCGGCGACGGCGGCCGTCTCCGTCGATCTGCCGGCGAAATTGACCACGTCGTCCAAGTCGACGAACCTGGAGATCGGAGCCAAATATCAGGCTGACGCCATCGCGGTATTCGCGGACGACAAGGAAATCGTCGTGACGGACAGCGCGACATGGAGCTCAAGCGATGAGACAATCGCGACCGTGAAGGGCGGCGTCATTGCGGGCATCGCATCCGGCACGGCAACGATCGTTGCCGCATATGGCGAGCAGACGGTCGTTATGACCGTGAACGTCGCGAACGCGAGGCGGATTGAAGCGGATAAGCCGAAAGTATCGCTTGTACTGAAAGGGGCCGAGACGATCAAGCTGACGGCGACTTACCCGGACGGCTCGACGAAGGACGTGACGGCGCTCGCCGATTGGGCGTCCAGCGACGAGACCGTGGCGGGTGCGGCGAATGGCAAAATAACCGGCAACGGGGCGGGCACGGCGACCATAACGGTATCGTACGGGGCGAAGACAGCGACGATCGCGGTCGATGTGGACAAGACGGCGAATCTGAGCGTTAGCGAGCAGAGCGTATTTTTGCGCTTGAACGGCGAGAAGCAGTTGCAATTATCGGTAAAATACGCCGATGGCCGCACGGCCGACGTGACGGATAGCGCTGTATGGAGCTCGAGCAATGAAGCGGTCGCCTTCGTGAGCAAAGGCAAGATCACCGGGTATAAATCCGGTACGGCAACCGTGAAGGCGGAATTCAATGGCAAGGCCGTCGAGACGATCGTGGACGTCGAGACGGCGCGGAATCTCGACATCAGCGCGGACAAGCTGGCCTTGAAGACAGGTGAGCTCGCCGTCGTCACCTTGACCGCGACTTACGCAGACGGCACGAAGGAGAACGTGACGGCCAAGGCCGTATGGAGCTCCGACAAGGAAGAGGTTGCTTTCGTGCGCGGCGGACAAATTTCGGCTTACAAGATGGGGGCGGCTGCGATCAAGGGTGCCTACGGAGGCAAGTCCGCTACGGTCGCCGTCTCCGTCGATCTGCCGGACAAGCTGACGGTCACGTCGAAGACCGTGAATCTGGACGCGAACGGCGAGCATCAATCCGTCGCAACGGCCTTCTATGCAGACAATCGGACGCAGATAGTAACGAAGGATGCGACTTGGAGCACGGCTGATGCGGCCGTTGCCATCGTCAAGGACGGACTGATCATGGGGGTGGAGGAAGGCTCGACTGCGATCACGGTGACGTACGGCGGACAAACGGTGAAAATCATCGTCAACGTCGGGTTGTCCGACGAGCTCGACCCGAGCACGCGGCTCGTCACGCTGTCCGGATTGGACAGCCAGCAAGTCAGATTGTTCGCGACGAATGCGGACGGCGTCAGACAGGACGTTACGAATGAAGCCAAATGGCAATCGAGCAAGCCGAGCATCGCGGATGTGAGAGGCGGCTTGATCCAGGCGTACAGCAAAGGAACTGCGACCGTCAGCGCCACCTATGGCGGCAAATCCGTCGCGATTACCGTCCAGGTGGACCAGATTGCCAGAATCGACGTTTCTGAGCTGGGTATATCGCTTAAGACGGGGAAGAGCAGGCAAGTGTCCGTGATTGTCAAGTTCAATGACGGCAAGACGAAGAATGTCACGGCGGAAGCGGAATGGGATACGTCCAACTTCCGGGTCGCCACGGTGAAGAACGGATTCATTACCGCGACAGGCGCAGGCAAGGCGACAATCACGGCCAAATACGCGGGCAAATCCGTTCGGGTCGCCGTGGACGTAGATACGTTGAAATATTTCGAGACAAGCGTTGTCAGCCTTTCCATGAAGGTCGGGGAGCAGGTTCAAGTGAAGGCGCTGGCCACGTATGCGGATCAATCGGAAGAAGATGTGACGAAGCCGTCGCTGTGGGAATCGTCGAAAATTACCGTCGTGACGGTGAAGGACGGGATCGTCAAGGCCAACGGCAAAGGGAAGGCGACGATCACGGTCAGTTATGGAGATAAGAAAACGAAGATCGTCGTGGAAGTGAAATAAATCGATCCGTTCGCGCAAAATGCCGGGACGAGCGCATGCAGCGCTTGAACCCGGCGTTTTGGCGTTCACCTTATTACCAGTTGATAAAGGCAGTCTGCAGCTTCTTGCTGTAATCGACCTTGTACCCCAAGCCGTCTGCGATGACGGCAAGCGGCACGTACGTTTTGCCCTCGGCCTTGCCGTTCACGACAACGCTTCGCAAGTAAGCCGGCGTATCCAGCGGCTGAGAGACGCCGCCGACGATCATCGTCCTGGCCCCGATCGTGATGGATACCTCGCGCCCGTTCTGCCGGAACACGGCTGTCTTCGTCTGATCGTTCCAATCCAATACGGCGCCCATCGCATCCGATACATCCCGCAGGGCGAGGAAGGTGCGATCGTCCACCAATGTCGGCTTGTAATCGGAGTCGAGCTCCTTGCCGAGGATGACGACCGAGATCGGTACGTCGGCCGGCCGCGGAGCAGGCTTGCGATATTCCGTCCAGGCCGCTTCGGCAAACGCTTCGGCGAACGCTTCGTAGCCGTCCTGGGTAGGATGGTTGTCTTTTTCGTTGATATGTGTCATGCGGCCTTCCGCGCCTTTGAAGCGGTCCGCCACATGAACGGCGACGACAGGCAGTCCGTCAGTCTGCAGCTTGGAGGCCAAGCCGTCGACCGCTTCGGTCAGCGGCTTGACGACTTTTTCGTACAAGGTGCCATATAGAGCGGGATCTTTCTTCAGGACAAAATTAAGAATGAGCTCCGACAGCGGCAAGTATTGGTCCGTAATCGCAATGCGCGCTTGCGGCGCCATTTCGGCGATCTGCCGCAATGCCGTTTCATAGCCCGACGTGTATTGCTCGAGCAACTGGGGATATTGCTGCTCCAGCGTAACGGCGATCTCGTCCGTCGATTGAGCGATCAGGTCGGTGAGGAACGGGCGAAAATCGTTGCCGCCGATCACCACGGTCACGAGGTCGGCTTGCGCGAGCGTTGTCGGCAGGCTGGCCGCCCGGTCCGCGACGGTCTGCGCGAATGCCGTAATCTCCTCGGCTTGCGGGAACATGGAGAAATCCTGCAAGTCTTCGGCAGCGAGCTTCTTGTGTGCGGCAGCACCTTCCAGCAGACGATTCAGCCCCTCGACGCGCAGCCCGACGATGCCGTAATTGACTGCCTCGGCGCGGCCATGGAACAGCGCTTGCTCGTACAGCCGCTCTACGTAACCGTAGGGAACGGAGTTTTGCGTAAGTCCCGGCTCGTAGCCGGCGGAGATCGAGTCGCCCAGGGCGACGATCGTGTAGACATCCGCTTGGGCTGACGGGGCGGCTGTTGGTTCGGTCGACGGTGCCGTGGCGGGAACAGTGTCCGATATTATTGGCTGCGATGAGGCTGAGGCCGCCTCCGGGACGGAAGCAGGCGAAGCGGCAGGCGCTCCGTTCTCCGCGAACGCGGTTGCGAGCCCGGTCAAGCCGAGCAGCAGGGCCATCGCGCAGGCGGTAAAGTATCGTCCGAATCTTTTGGACAAGGGAATGATTCCTCCTTTTGCATATCGATTGATTCTCCTATTGTAGGCGATATCGCCAACGAATTGAAAGATGCATAGGTCTCTTTTTTTGAAAAAGGCAAAGAAGGCACCAAGCGCCGAGTTACCCGACGAGATCGGGTAACTCGAGAGAAAAGTGACTCCCGGCGTTGGATTACCGGACGAGAGAGACTGTCGATTAATGGATAACAGCATGCATTGCGCACGAAGCATCGCTCTTTCGCCTAGCCATCCGTCGTAACAGAACACAGAGCCCTTATCCGGTGAAGCGGGTTCCGCTCTGGATTTCAACGGAACTCAGCGCCGTTATTTTGCGGATTTACAGTGATTTTTGCAACGTTTGTCGCTGATAAAGACCCACCGTTCCGTTAGCTTTTCCAAAACACCCTTTATTGTTGATTAAGGCTTCTGCGTTCCGTTACGCTGCCTGCATAGGTTGTTTTGCCCGATCCACAATCAATCGACAGTCTCCGAAACCGGGTAACTTGCGTGAAAAGTAGCTCCAAGCACCAAATTACCCGACGAGATCGGGCAACTCGCGAGAAAAGTAGCTCCCGGCACAGAATTACCCGACGAGATCGGGTAATGCTGCCCGCAGAGACGTCAAGGGCCAGGCATCGGCGGACAAGTCCCTTCAAATAAGCAAGGCTTCGTCCGCAATCCGCCCGAATCCATGCCATTCGACAAAACTTCCAACTAAAAAATGGCTTGCAGCCCCCTTGACTCGACACCATCTGCAATCTCTGTCTTTTATAATATATTCATGTTTGAATGTAACCTATTTCCAGTGAGAGGATTTGGGAAGCGTAATGGAAAGAGAATTGCGGCTTGAGCGTTCCGAAGATCAGCACCCCGTGGTTATCGACATACGCAAAATTCTCGAACAAATGGGCTTGCAGCAGGAACGATGGCCGCAGGAGTGGCAAGCGGACCCCGAACAAATCACCCTCGGTTGAAATCGTTTACATGAATCGGGAATGAATAAACCTCGCGGGAGACTTGTCCTGCCGGACACCTGCCGCGAGGTTTCATTATAGGCTCCGCATCCCCACATAGGCTTCGAATCCCCAAGCTTAGTCCATGGCCCGTTCGGCCCGTACGAAGGCGATAAAGCGCCGCGCTTCGTCGGCCGTCAGCTTGCGGCCGTCGATCGTCAGAGAGAATCTCTCCAGCAGCTCGGCATCGGACAACTCCAGCTCGTCCAGGAACTGCCGGACATCCGAATCTACCGTCCCCTCAGGCAACTCCGTCCGTCCAACGAGGTAATCGATCGTCACCCTGAACAAATCCGCGATCTTGGTTAACGTTTCCGTATCGGGTTCCCGTCTATTCTTCTCATAATGGGACAGTGCGGCTCTGGAAATACCGAGAGAGGCGGCCAGTTGCTCCTGCGTCCACCCCCGCTTGTCTCGAAGCTGGGAGATCCGTTTGCCGATTGTCATGAGATTCTCTCCTAACTGTATCCCTGTTTACTAACATCATAATATGGAATCGCTTCAAATGCACTGTATGAAACAAAATGTCGCAAAACTTAAATATGCTCTTCTCTCTATAATATACACAATTCCTTCGTTTTTAAACCATTTGCAAATCCAAAACGCTAAAATAAGCATTGACAATGATACAAAACGTAACTATTCTAATACTAAGATAGATTGCTACGTATAGTAACGAACGCAGCGACGCTCATGATAGAGTCGGAGATGACGCAGATGCAGAAACGGGAAATCGCGTTGCATCGCCAATGGATACGCACGGACCTGCTCGGAACGGTTGACGCGCAATTGCGAATCAAGGCGCTGGGCAACCGTCACGTGGAAACGAATGCGAGGAAAGTGCTGCTCACAGACTTGTCGCCGGTAAGCCTCCGTTTCCAGACGATGCTATGGCTGCCTCCGCAGGAGTTGTGGACCGTCGCCTTGTTGTTCGCCCTGGAGGATATTCCGCTCGAAGCGGTCGGGCTTATCACGCAGGCTTCGGAGGAGGATCGGTGGTGGACGTACGAAGTCGAGCTTCGCGAAGATCCCGTCGTCCGGACGCTGCTGACACGCCTGCTTAATCAACGCTTAAAAGCGCGTTCCCCGCTGTTGTACCGGATGCATGCCTTGTACCGCCATCCCAATTGGTAAAGGAAGTGCAAGCGATCGTGAATTGCTTCTATTGTGTCAAATGCGGTCAGCTTACGGAAATCGACCGCGCCAGGACGTTGTTTCGCACCGGCTATTTTCGCGTCGAATATCGGCTGGGTTGCTGCACGGCCTGCTTCCCCGTATCGGAGCCACAAGCGATTCCCGCCCCGGGTACCGTTTCCTCTTGAATGGAAAGCCGCTATAATGGATGAAGCACGTCCATTAAGCCATATGCTGGAGGGGAATCCATGTCATCAGCCGCAATCGTCCGGCTGCACGATTTGACCAAGCGAATCGGGAGCAAGACGATCATCGACCGAATCTCCCTGGAAGTCAATCCGGGCGAAGTATTCGGCTTCCTCGGTCCGAACGGATCGGGCAAAACAACGACGATTCGCATGATGGTAGGCCTGATGTCGCTGACAGGCGGCGATATTCATATCGGGGGCAACAGCGTTCGTAAGGAATTTTCCAAGGCGGTGTCGCAAATCGGGGCCATCGTGGAAAATCCGGAAATGTACAAGTTTCTCACCGGCTATCAGAATCTGCTGCACTTTGCCCGCATGTCCGGCGTTACGAAAGAGCGCATCGACGAAGTGACGGCGCTCGTCGGGCTCGCAGACCGCATTCACGACAAGGTCAAGGGCTATTCGCTGGGCATGCGGCAGCGGCTTGGCGTCGCGCAGGCGGTCATGCATCGCCCGAAGCTGCTCGTGCTGGACGAGCCGACCAACGGCCTGGACCCCGCGGGTATCCGCGAGCTGCGCGATTACTTGCGGCGGTTGGCCCGCGAGGAAGGGACCGCCGTATTCGTCTCCAGCCATCTGCTGTCCGAGATGGAGCTGATGTGCGACCGCGTGGCGATTTTGCAGAAGGGCAAAATTATCGATATTCGCTCGCTTCGTCAAGAAGGCAGCGAACAGGCCGCCATAACGGCAGAGGAAGTGCTGTTCGAAGTCGGCCGGCCCGATGAGGCGCTTGACGCCCTGAACGGGATGGGGACAGCGCGGAAAGCCGAAAGCGGCATTCTTCTGCGCGCCGACCGCAAGACGACGGCGGCCGCGAACCGCAAGCTGGTCGAAGCGGGGATCGACGTATACGGCATCCGCGTCAAAACCAAATCGCTCGAAGACCAGTTCCTCGAAGTGACAGGGGGTGACAACCATGCCTAGCTTCTGGAGCCTGGTTCAGAACGAGAATATGAAGATCTACCGCAGGCTTGCGACCTGGATTATGCTCGGATTCGTCGTGCTCACGCCGTTCGGCTTGTCTGCTTTGCTCTATGCGGCCATGGGGGAAACGGGACCCGGCGCCAATTGGTCGATCATGCGAACCTCGAGCCAGGTGCTTTATTTCCTGATTACGATCTTCACGGTCGTCAAAGCATCGGAGGCGGTCGCCGGCGAGTTCACCTGGGGAACGATCAAGCTGCTCTTGATCCGTCCGTGGCGGCGGTCGACCATTCTGTTGTCCAAATATATCTCCACGATTTTGTTCGCGCTGTTCTTCTCGGCGGTCGGGTTCATTATGTCTTTCCTGACGAGCGTGCTGTTCTTCGGCTACGACGCTTCGGGAGAAGGCTTATCCGAGCTCGTGAGCTCGCCGTGGGCGTACATGCTGGAGCTCTACGCGCTTCAATTCATCAGCCTTATCGTCGTCGTGACGTTCGGCTTCATGATGTCGTCCGCGTTTCGCAGCAGCGGTCTGGCGATCGGACTGTCGATCTTCCTGCTGCTGTCGGGGCAGATCCTCAGCGGCTTGTTCGCGCTCGTAGGCAAAGCCTGGATCAAGTACGTCATGTTCATGCACCTGGATTTGACTTCATACCTGTACGGAGGTTTCCCGGTGCCAGGTCAGGAGACGACGCTGGGGTTCTCCATCGCCGTCCTGGCGGCTTACGTGATCGTCTTCAATATCGTGTCGTGGACGGTGTTCTGCAAGCGCGACGTTGCGGCGTAACGACTGGGCTCAGGCTTGTGGACTACTGACGAACACAGATAAATCCGCCCCTGGAGGGGCGGATTTTCCAATTTCACCAAGACTCGCGGACCTCATTCGGTTGCCCGCGTGGCGGTCAGCTTTCCCTGATCGTCAACCGTAATGCGGAACCGGATCCCCTTGGGCGAAGTCAGGATCAGCGCGTCCCCCGGGCGGGTCAATTCCACATCCGCGTCTGCCGTAATATGCGGTTCCGAAGCGTATCCGGACAAGGGACCTTCGGAAACCATGATCCCGCACAACAGGGTAGGCTGATCTTTCGGGAGATTAATGGACATCTGCTCGAACGCTGCCGGCTCGGCGACAGGCGTGCCTTCTTCTCCGGCAATGCGGATCCAGGAGCCGCGCGGATACAAAGTTTGCACATAGAAATCGGATAGCTTGCCGTTTGCCGTCCTGGCCTGCAGCCGCGTATTGACGCCGCTGGCCGAGCTGGTATAAATCCACAACGTCATGGAGAGCGGAAGCTGCAATGTCGCATAAGGCCGCTGTGCGAAGTCCAACTGCAGGTTGCAAACTTGCGCGCCTTTTGCTGGCGTGAACTGTAGCAGGACCGGCTCGTCTCCGAGTTGGGCCAGCAGTTCGGCAGGCAGCTTGCTGCGATCGGCGGCCGCGACCGTCAAGCTGCCTCCCGTTACGCGGTAGGAAGACGGATTTTCCGGATGGCGCAGCAGGTTGCCGCGGCCTACCGGGTTATTGGAGCGGTAGCTTCTTCTTGTCATGATTTCATTCACGCTGAACGTAACCTGTGCGGCCGATTCTTTGGCGATGATATCGACATTGGCGGGGGACAACCCGTCCAGGTTCGAGGTTTGCGCCAACTGTTCGATCCTCGCCGTGCCTTTGGCCCCGGGAGCCGAAGACATGAACAAGTTGCCCGTTACCGCGCCTGCGGGGATATCCGAAAAGCCCAGCGTTCCGAACCAGGCGGCGTATTGCTGCCTTTGCTCCGGCGGCATCAACTCGTCCGGCAGCGCGAACTGCCAGCCGGTCCGCGGGCGTGAATACGAATTGATGCTCCAACTCATGCCGAATCCGCCCACGACCATCAGCCTGGACACCGACTTGGGCAGCAGCTTGAAGGCGGCTTCTCCGATTTGTTCGTGCTGAACGGTGGTCAACAGGCAAGTCATGCCTTCCACGTTGAACACCTTCCGGTACAACTCGGGATCGTCGATCGTCTGGTAGAAGGAATAGGGCGCGAATCCCATGTGAACCCGGTTGAATTGAGCGCCCAGCCCGCCGGAATGGCCGGATACCGAACGCACGCCGAACATGACGCCGCATAAGGTTCCGGTAATGTTGCATCCTTCGAAGAAATAATCCCCGGTGTTCATGCGGCAGTAGACCCCGGCCAGCCCGCCGATGCTGCAATCGTAGAAGGAAATATGACCGGCGCGGTTATCCAGGACGAATCCGCATTTCAGATTGCTTCTCGTGCTGACTTCCCGGAAGAGCGGCCTCGACGCGCCGGAGATGCGGATCCCGCTGCTCCCGTGGACAAGCGCATCGTAGTATTGTCCGCCGAACAGCTTCGGGTCGGCCCAATCGGGATTGTCCAGCATATAGGCCTGGGATCCTCCGCTGATCTGAAGGTGGTCCAACGTGCTGGGCGTGTCCACGATATCCAGGCAAGGTTTTAGATCGTAAGGAGCAAGCGGGGAAAATTGCAGTTCGGCAAAGCCTTTGCCGCACAGTTGAGGGATTTGGCAGACAAGGGTGTCTGTAACCCGATAAGTGCCGCTGGGCAACGTCATTTTCCCGCTGGCTCCGCAGCTTTGGAAAGCTCTCTGAATGGCGAACGTATCGTCGTGATTGATGAAAGCTTGGACACGATAAGCCGATGCGTCCGTCAAGATGAGCCGTTTGCTGCCTCCGCCGTCCGCAATCCGCGTGATCAATGTCCCCGGGGCAGGCAGGTTGGCCGGTAAAGCGGGCTCATTTTTGCGAATTGCGGCTCCCCGATCCATCCAGCTTGTTTCGGATACTTGCGCCAAACGCCGGACAGAACCGGGCGTACGTCCGTAAATCCAATACGCGGCCGCGCCGGCTGCGGCTTCCCATTGCAGGGAAATCGACAGCTCGGGCGAGATGACGGCAGGACCGCCTTGCACTGTAACGGTTGCAGCCGTTGACATCCCGCCCGTGTCATCGATCGCTACGACCGTGTAGGAATAGCTCGTTTGTCCGGCCGCGCCGTTCACCGTCCCCTTCAATCCGCCAGGCGCGGCTGCGCCGCAGGGCCGGGCTCCGGGGATGGCCACATACTGGCCGTTGCAGAAGTCGAGCGGGTCCTGCAGCGTCAGCGTGTTATCGTTCTTCTGAATGCTGCCGAGCACGCTGGCCGCACTGCCGGATCCTCCGAACCATTGAGGGAACACTTCCGGGACGCGAAGCGGGCCCTTGATTTCTCCTTCTCCGCCGAAAATAGGATACATGCCGGCCACGATGCTGCTGCGGATCGTGACGGTGACGCCTGCATCCGGAACCAGAAGCGCCTTGTCGGCAAATGACAGCGTCAGGGCATCCGGAAAGACCATGTCGGCAGCAATCCGGTATCGGCCCGGGGGAAAGTGGAGTCCGGAAACGCTGTCTTTCCCGCTCGCGGCGGTTGCCGCGGCGATGGCCTTCAACAGTGCGCCGGAATCGTCTGTCTGGCCGTTTCCGGCAGTGCCTGCCTCTTGGGCCGATCGATAATCTTCCATATCATCACCCTCCGTAGGAATGATCGACTTAAGTGACTTGCCAACAGCATATGCGGTCGGAGGGCAATCGGTGTGGACAGGGGATCGCCGGTTCGGGCGGCTTATCGCGGCGGCAGCAAGGTGCCGCGAACGTCGTACTGCCAGAACGGGAACCGGGTACGGAGCGGTCCGCTGTCCAGCGTCACCATCACGCCGTCCCCTTCGCGAAAGCCGGGAAGCCGGACGGAGACCGGCACGCCCGGCGTTACGGAAACGGCCGCCTGGCCGGCTCCCGACTCTGCCGCCGCCGCAACCGGCTGTTTGGGCAAGCCGTCGCCGGCCCAATACAAGGTCACTTGATGCGGGCTCGCCTTCTTGCTGGCGTAATACAGCTCCATCTGATAGGACTGTCCGGCCGCGAGCTTGATCGTACCGAAAGTGACGGGGTTTCCGCATCCGTTAATGACGTTCAAGCCATCTATTCGCAGTGAAACTTCACAACTGTCCGTATTCAGGATGAAGGAGTAGTCTCCCGATGCAGAGGGTTCGAGCGTGCCGGTCCAGCGCCAGACGCCTGTCTCGCCCGGCAGCGCAAGCTGGTTGAGCGATTCGACCGTCCTTGTCGCGGCGGGCTCGGGCTGATCCAGGTCCAGGTAATATTCCTCCTTGAAGCTGCTGGCCTTGCGCATCGGGTACGGCCCCCAGCTCACCTTCGCTTCTCCGCGCACATTGGCTTTGAACGTAAAGACGGCGCCTTCGCCTTCTTGCACCAGCCCGGTTTCCGTGATCAGAGGCCCCGGCTCGTCCTCTTCCAGCATCAGGAACCGCGGATAGTCGACGCTCTCCAATTCCAGCGTGAGGCTGTTCGCCGTGCGGTCTGTCACGCGAACCGGAATCTGCGCATCGGTCCGCGGGTCGTAGACGTGCGCGTCAGCGTGCTCTCCTGCGAGATTGTCCAAAGTGATCTCGAACGTCCGGCTCGGCATGGCGTATCGATTCGGGTCGAGCATGTCCAGGTCCGGCTGCCATGCTTGCGTTATATCCCGGGTCGCGACATAATAGCCGATCGCGAACTTGCGGTCGCTCAGTTGGAACGGGAGAATCGCCAGGTCGTCCCTGGCGTGGATATCCGGATGTTCTGCCGTCCCGTCGCCCTTCAGGACGAGCAGCTCGTCCGATTCTTGCACGCGGGACACCTGCAGCGGGCGGGGATTGGCGATCGGCTCGCCCGCTCGCATGATCCCGGCCAGGCGCGTGAGCGCCTCGATTTGCGGTCCGGCCCGTCTTCTTGCGGCATCGGTCAATCGATAGCCGTTCGCGGCCAGCTCGGAGAAGAAGCCGTCGGCGATGACGCCGTAATTCAAGTCGCCGCCTTTGGCGGCATAGACGTTCACGGTTTCGACTCCTTTGTGACTGTAGAAGGTGAACAGCCGCAGCGTCGTTTTGGCGCCGATTTCCTGCATCAGGGCATGCAGTCGCGGATCATCCTCCCGGACGCCGCTGCGCGCGATCACCTGCTCGGCGAAGGGCCATCGCCACCAATTTGTTTCCGTCATCCATACTTCTGCTGTTCTGCCGTCTTCCGCACGGGCATATCGATAATGTGGCGACCAAGGTCCGGGGAAAGGCTGCAGGTCCCGCACGATGAATTCGCTCCGGTAGCCGTAAAACCACAGCTCGGGCATGGCGGCGACATGCGTGGGCAAAAAGGGCCGATCCTCCGGTTCTCCGCTTCCTTCGGCATTCACCATAAGCGCCCGCTTGATGTCCTTGTTATCCGCGCTCATAATGGAGTCCTTCGGCGTAAACCCCGTGTAATAGTGACGGCTGAAGCCGGCCTGGCCGGGATAAAGCTGGGCGCCGTTCTCCCACGGCCGCTGGCTGGCGAATCCGCTGATGACGCGAACGCCGGGAAGACGATTGTCCGGCTGACGGACATAGTCGATCGTCAGGGGCAGCAGCAGCTCTCCGCCGGTTTGCGTAGTTCCGCCCAACGTATAGGAAGGGAATTCGGAGAATTCCAAAGGAGGATCATAGTAGTTGTTGATGTCCAGATACTGGCTGCCAAAGGATAATTCGTTCCATACTTCGAGGTCGAATCCGGCATCCGTCCGGTCTTCCATCGTGCCGAGCGCGGATTTCACCGTATTTGTCACGGTTTGCACGTAACGTTTCCAACCTTCTATCGTCTCGCCTGCCGCCGGATTGGGATCGCCGCTTGCGAACTTCGTTCCGGATAACGGCCGGTATTTCAGACGCACGAGACGGAGCGGGCCGGCTTCCAGATCTTTGGCCAGCGGCGCGGAGAGCGTCAACCTGCCCGTCTGATTGTCGATGCCGGTAATGACGGGAAACATCGTCTGGTAAGCCTGCTGCGTCAAACCGGTATAGTCCGCTGCGATATCGTCGGTATTGTCCACATAGATTTCCCTGTCTCCCGCCCGCGCCGCGCGCGTCAACTGTACGTCCCATTGGCGGGACGGCACGGGAGCGCCGGCATTGGCATTGAGCAGGATGAGGGGGCGGATGCCGTATTTGCGCAATGCCTGCAGCTTGGCGTTGATGCTGCGCGCCCGGTTCTCCTGCAGCCGGGTCTCGTCATCGTAATCGACGTTGCCCCATCCGATCTCGACGCGGGCGGAAGTAAAGCCGGCTTCGGCCAGCAGCCTGGCGGTGGCATCCGCTTCCTGGTCGCTGACATTGAACACGATGCCCAGCGCATCCAAGTATCGCTGCGCATCCCATGTATCCATATAGGCGCGCCATGGCGCCAGATAGATGGAGGCATAGCCGAACGGAATTTCCTGCTGCAGCCAATCGGTATAAGGTCTCTCCAGTTCCCCCGTATGCTTGGCGATGACCGGCACGGGAGTTTCCTTGGGTTCATCGGTTTCCAAGGCTCCCGTCCGCCAGATCAGGATAGCGGCTGCGGCGGCGACGGCGGCGAGGATCGCGGCCCTCCTGGCGCTGCGTTTGTTCATGCAATTGTGCCCCCCGATCCCTATTTGTCCAATATTCGATACATACAACGATACATATAGTATCAACATTTTATAAAAACGTCGAGTTTTCGCTAAAAATTAGTTGACAAATGGAAAGTGGATATAATATATTGGGTTCGTGCGATACATATTGTATCAATGCGATGACGACAGGAGTACTGAGAATGGTCGTATCCTTGCTAAGGTTAATCTATGATGACACAGCCGATCGCTGCCTGCTGAATGAAAGGGAATGGGACGAGTGCCTGGAGGCATGCAGCCGGTTTGACATCTCGCCCCAGATTCAAAGCCTGCTGAAGCGGCATGGGAAGTGGGAAGGGTTGCCTGCGGATGTCCGCAAGCGCCTGGCGTCGTCGTCCGGTCAAGTCTATTCGCAAAATTGGTTCTTGAAGCGGCAGGAGAGCGAGCTGCTGCAATGGTTCGAGCAAGACGGCCTTGCCGTGATTCCGCTCAAAGGGACGCGATTCGCCGAGAAGTATTTCGGCCACTTCGCCGCACGGATGACAGGGGACATCGACCTGCTCGTTCGGGGCTCCGATCTGGATCGGGCCGTTGCCCTGCTTGAGACGCACGGCTGCCGCTTCCAGAAGAAGATCCACAATCATGCGGCGCTGACCGGGCCGAACGGCTTTCCGCTGATCGAGCTTCACTGGACGCTGGACAAAGCGGGATGGTCGGATCTGCAGGTTGAACCGATCTGGCAGCGAGCGCGTCGGTCCGCGGAAGATTCCTGTGTCATGGAGCTGTCGATACCGGATTCGTTCTACTTCATGTGCTTGCATGCCGTTCGCCACAGGGTGGATTCCCCCAGGTACATTCTGGATATCGCCCAGATGATTCACGAGTCCGCGGCGGAGATCGACTACGGCGACTTGTTGAAGCGGGCGAATGCCGACAGAACCTATAATCGCGTCAGAACGGCGCTATCCATTGCGTACGGCACGCTGCCTCACCTGCATGCGATCAAGCCGTTGCCGTTTCCGCCGCGAAGAACCGCCTGGAGCTATCCGGCCATCTGCGATGCCAGCAAGCGGGAGCGAACGATTCGCTATTACGTCTATCGGCTTTATTTCAAATATATGATCTTCGATACGTGGAAGCATCGCATGTTCGCCCAGAGAGGCAGCAGAGCCCGCGGCAGAGCGGAGGTTGCGCCATGAGCGCGATAGTCGGCATTTTCGATCGGCAAGGCGGGCCGGTGCCTGCAGACCACGGCGCCGCCATGATGGAAGCATTGGCGCGTTATCCTGCGGACAGCCGGGATACGTGGTTTCACGGGCCGGTGTTTCTGGGCTGCCACGCGCAATGGATTACCCCGGAATCGGAAGGGGAAAGATTGCCGCTGGAAGATTCCTTCAGAAGGCTGACCATCGTCGCCGACGCGATCATCGACAATCGTGCGGAGCTGTTCGACCGGCTGCAAGTTGCGCCCGGGAGGAGGACGATGGCCGACAGCGAATTGATTCTGCTTGCTTACAAGCGCTGGGGAGCGGATTGTCCGAACTACCTGGCAGGAGATTTCGCATTCATGATCTGGGACGACAGCAACCGGCAATTGTTCGGAGCCAGAGACTTTTCCGGCAGCAGGACGCTTTATTATCATCAGGAGGCCGGGCGATTCTCTTTCAGCACGACGCTTCTGGCCTTGCTGCGGCTGCCCGGCACCAGCCTGGAGCTGAATCGGTTATGGATGGCGGAATATTTGGCGCATCCCGGCATGATCGATACGATCGAAGCCGCTTCGACGGTCTATCGGCACGTCGAACAATTGCCCCCGTCCCATTCGATCGCCGTAACCGAAGGGAACATCGCCATCAGACGATATGGCGGCCCGCTCGCAGGAGAACGGCTGAAATTGAAATCGGACGGCGAATACCTGGAAGCTTTCCGGGAAGTGTTTCGGGAAGCGGTCGAGGCGAGGCTCAGAACGCGCCGCCGGGTCGGCGCCTTCCTGAGCGGCGGACTCGATTCTGGCGCGGTCGCCGGCTTTGCAGCCAGATCGCTGGCACGGCGAGAGCAGCGGCTGTATACGTACAGCAGCGTCCCGACGGAGGACTTCGTCGATTGGACGGCAGGCAACCGCTTGGCGGACGAACGGCCATTCATTCGCTCGATCGTCGACTATGTCGGCAATATCGAAGACCATTACCTGGACTTCAGCGGAAGAAGCGCCTGGACAGAAGTGGACGATTTGCTGGATACGCTGGAGATGCCCTACAAGTTTTTCGAGAATGCCTATTGGATCAAAGGTATATTCGAAGCGGCGCAAACCGGGGGAGTGGGTGTGCTGCTCAATGGAGCCAGAGGCAATTTCACCATCTCGTGGGGTCCCGCGCTCGATTATTACGCCATGCTGCTGAAGAAATGGAAATGGATTCGCCTTTACCGGGAATTGCGGATGTTCAGCGTCCATCAGGGTGTCGGCCGTTCGCGGGTGATGAAGGCCGTCGGCGGCAAGGCGTTCCCATACCTGGATATCGGGCAGCGAGGGCCGCGGCAGGAGCCTTACCCGCAGCTCATTCATCCGGACCTGGCGCGCGCGACAGGGGTGTTCGACAAGCTGGAAGCGCGCGGCGTCAACCTGACCGGCAGATCCGACCATCGATTTGATTTGTACCGATACCGCAGGCAGATGTTCGAGCAATTCGCCGCCTGGAACATGAACGGCAATATGATGACGAAGCTGTCGCTGCGGCATGCGATGTGGAACCGCGATCCGACCAATGATATCCGCGTGATTCGCTTCTGCCTGTCGGTGCCGGAGGATCAATACGTGCAGAGCGGCATGGACCGCGCACTGATCCGCAAGTCGACGGAGAGCCTGCTGCCCGACGATGTCCGATTGAACCATCGCAAGCGCGGCATTCAGGGCGCGGACGGCATTCACCGCATGCTTGCGCATTGGCCGGCATTCATGGAGGAGCTGCGGCAGTTGTGTCAAGATTCGCGGGCAGCCGGCTTGCTCAACATTCCGGTCATCGAAGACGCGATGCTCCATTTTCGGGATGGCCCCCGTCCGGAGGATGCTTATCATATGAAATACAAAATTATGATGCGCAGCCTGGTCTTCTATCGGTTCTTGAAGAAAGCCGTCTAAAGCGGCTGCGCATGAAAGGAGGTGATAGCATATGAAAAAGGCATGGCAGGATCTGGAGCTTGAAGTGTTGGATGTTCGCATGACGATGTTCGGCGGTCCGAACAGCGTGGTGGATTACTTGGAGCCGGACGGCGACCAAGTAATGGGACCGAGCTAAACGAACGGGCCGGAACGGATGCGATTGGCGAACAGCCCTTATACCGCACAAGTATGAGGGCTTTTTCGTTCAATCCCGGGCTTCGGCCGAACGACTGGATGGAGTGAACTCGTGTGATTCAGATAACGCAATGCTATGACTATTATGCCTTTGGGCTTACGGTTCGCAGCGAGATTCCGCTGCCGGAGCTGATCGCCCGTGCAGACGATCGGGATGCCGCGGCGGATGTCAGCATCGTCGTGTCCGACTTGAGCGGGCTTTGGGAACGGCACGCCGGCGAGCGCAAGTATACGGCAGCCGATGAGCAGCGGGTGATGTTCCGGATTCCGGGTTCTGCGATCTACTGCATCGAAGGCGGCGACCGTATCGCCGTCTCCCCGATGGCCGGCTCCGACGAAGACGAGATCAGGCTCTATATCCTCGGCACGTGCATGGGGGCGGCACTCTTGCAGCGCAAGCAATTGCCGCTGCACGGAAGCGCGGTTGCCATGGACGGGAAGGCGTTCGTCATCGCCGGCGAATCCGGCGCCGGCAAGTCGACGCTCGCTTCTGCGTTGCTGCGCGCAGGCTGCTCGCTGCTGGGAGACGATATTGCCGCGATCTTGCTGGCCGGACCCGACTGCATTCCCTATGCGCTCCCGGCTTACCCCCAGCAGAAGCTTTGGCAGGAAAGCCTTGCGCAACTGGGCATGGAGAAGAATGGCTACCGCCCATTGTTCGGCAGGGAAACGAAGTATTCCGTGCCGGCGCATGCCCGGTTCCATGCCGAGCCGCTTCCGCTGGCCGGCGTGATCGAACTGGTGAAGACGGAGGGCAGCCGCGCGGAGATCAGGCCAATCGGCGGTCTGGAGAAAATCTCGATGCTTCATCGCCACACGTTTCGCAACCTGCTGCTTCGCCCGCTGGGTTTGCTCTCCTGGCATTTGCAAGCGACTGCCGGCATGGCCGGCCGCCTGTCGTTTTATCAATTGCGCAGGCCGACAGCAGGCTGTGCCGCCGAGGAATTGGCATCGCTGCTGCTGGCCGCCTTGAAGGAGGACGGCTGAAAAGATGATGAAGACAAGTACGGTCCCGGTTTCCTTGCACCAGCGGGTCGTTCAAAAGGAAGGAAGCATCGAAAGCGATATGGACGGCGGACGGGTGCTGCTCAGCGTCCGCAGCGGCAAGTATTACAATTTGGGCGAAATCGGGGGCTTCATCTGGGACCAATTGACGGCACCGGTTACGGCGGCGCGGGTAATCGACAGTCTGCTCGAGGCTTACGAGGTCGATCGGGCCGTATGTGAAGCTCAGACGCTCGCTTTCCTGGACAACATGCTGCGCGAGGGGCTCATCATCGCTGCCGGAGAGGCTGCCGATACCGCATGAAGGCCGTATCCCGAGCCAGAGCCGGGTTCAGAAAGCTGCGGTCTTTGCCGCCGGGATCCTTACGCTTGCTGGCAGAGGCGGCATGGTTCCTGGCCTGGGCCAGGCTGCTCAGCTTGCTCCCGTTTGCCAAGGTATCCGCAGCGCTTCGGCTGGTCGCGGAGCAGGATACCCCGTTTGCCGGAAGCGGTTCGATGGAAGAGGTCCTGCAGGTCCGGCTGATTGCGCGCGCGATTCGCCAGGCAAGCCGGCTTGCCTTCTGGGACTGCCGCTGCCTGGTGCGGGCGATTGCCGCTTTGAAGATGCTGGGCCATCGCCGTCTGGATGCCACTTTGTACCTGGGCACGGCCCGGGGAGACGCAGGAGAAATTATCGCGCATGCCTGGGTGCGGTGCGGCGAGGTATATGTGACAGGCGCGGAGGAAATGAACAGGTTTACGATTGCGGGCAAGTTTGCAAGGAAGTCATCCCATCCCTACAAGCGTGAAGGAGTTTGCCATGCGTATCCCGACGTCTGAGGCGCCCGTTCGGCGCTGCAAAGAATTGTCGTTGTTGCTGAGGCTGCTGGCTGCCGAAGGCGAGCCGGACCGGCGGCCGCTAACCAAGGAGGAGGCCGGGGAGACGGACTGGCGCCTGTTTCTGGAATTGGCCGTCCATCACCGGGTTGTTGCCTGTTTGTATCCGATGCTGAACGGTTGCCGGGAAGTGCCCGCCTTCGTGATGCAGGCGGTGAAGCGCGAGCACCAGAAGAACGTCATTCGCATGCTCGGACTCAGCGGTGAAATGGAGCGGCTGTGCCGATGCTTCGCGGAACGCGGCATCCGCGTGCTGCAGTTGAAAGGGCCGGGGCTGGCTTTCGACCTGTTCGGAGACCTGTCGCTTCGATCGTCCAAGGATCTGGACCTGCTCGTCGATATCCGGGATTTGCAAGCGGCCGAACAATTGCTGCGAGAGATGGGCTATTCAATTGAAGGGACGGTTTATACGCTATTGAACGGATGGAAATGGCGCAATTACCATCGTCCGTTTCTGAACCCGGACAATCGGGTCCATGTGGAAATCCATTGGAGGCTGGGGCCCGGCCCGTCGCGCGAACCGGATTTCGACGAGCTGTGGGAGCGGAAGAGAACCGGTGCGGTAGCCGGCTGTCCGGTGTTTTATTTGGGCAAGGAGGATCTTTTCTATTTCCTGGTCGCGCATGGCGCCAGACACGCCTGGTTCCGCCTGCAATGGCTGCGGGACATCGACAGGATGGCGAGGCAATCGATGAATGGGAAAATTATCGGGCTGCATCTTTCGCGGTATCAAGCCCTTCATATAGGCGCCCAGGCGCTGCTGCTGTGCTCCGAACTGCTGGGTACGCCGCTGGATGAATCGATGCGGGCCATCGCGGCCCATCGCCGCGGACCGGAATTGGCTGCGGAAGCGATGAAGTACATCGACAGGATGCTGGACCTGCATGGCGATCTTCCGCCGGGTGATGCGCACGCGTTCAAACGGTACCTGTACCGGATCAAATCGGGGAGACAGAAGCTGCTGTACCTGCTGAGCGCGCTCTACCCGCATCCGCTGGACGCCCGGACATTGCCGCTTCCCGGACTTGCCCGCTTCTTGTATTTTCCGCTGAAGCCCTTCCTGTGGATGTGGAGAAAAACAAGAAGGAATGCCTGGACGTAAGGGGGAGCAACATGCGGGCAATCGGGTATTTTACGAGAAAGCTTCACGCCTATAACGGCATTACTCTGTATGTGAATGCAATTGGAATGATTATCGTCAGTCTCTTGGAGGGAATCGGCATCTTCATGCTGATCCCTCTCGTCAGCATGAGCGGCATTGCCGGTTTCACACTGGAGCGGACACCGCTGTCCGGCTGGTTCTCGCCGTTCGAATCGCTGCCGGAAGCGTGGCGCCTGCCTGCGGCGCTGGCTCTGTTCTTCCTGATCATGGCGGGGCAAAGCTGGCTGAAGCGCAGCGTCATGCTGCGCAACGTGGATATTCACCAATCGTTCGTTCACCGGCTGACGCAGGATACGTATCGGTCGCTGCTTCAGGCGGATTGGCTGTTCTTCGTCGGTCGGCGCAAATCGGACATCGTCAACGCGCTGACCGCGGAGCTGTCGCGGGTAAGCGCCGGGATCGGCCAGTGCCTGCAGCTCATCACCTCCGCGATCTTCACGTTGATCCAGATCGTCATCGCCTGTTGGCTGTCGCCTGTCATGACGCTCTTCGTGCTCGTCTGCGGTGCGGCAATTGCCTATTTCATGCGGCACTCCGTCAAGAAGGCGAAGGCGCTCGGCAACCGTTCGATGGAATCCTCGAAGCAGTATTTGGCCGAATTGACCGACCAGCTTAACGGCATGAAGGAAATCAAGATCAATGGTCTGGAGCCGTCCCGCCTTTCGTGGCTCAGCGACATCAGCGCCCGAAGAAGACAGGAGGGCAATGCGTTCATGCGCATCAAGACGTTGTCGCAGCTGACCTATCAAATCGGGTTTGCCGCGCTGATCGTCGTGTTCGCTTTTCTGTCGATCCGTTTATTCCATGCCCAGATGGCGCAACTGATGCTGATCATGCTGATCTTTTCACGGCTGTGGCCCCGGTTTACGGGCATCCAGTCCGGAGTCGAGCAGATTGCCGGCAGCTTATCCGCTTTCCACCAGGTGATGGACCTGCAGCGCGAGAGCCGGGAGGCGGAAGAATTGCGGATCGAGGATGAAGGCGCAGGAAAGACGCGTGAATGGGGACGTGCGACAGGGCGGGAGCTGGAAGAGGGACGTGCGACAGGACCGGGGCTGGAGTGGGGGGGGGATAAGCCGATAGCGTTGCAAACAGGTTTGGCCTGCAGGGGGGTTCAGTTTCGATACCAACAGGACGAAGGCGCCTACGCGCTGCGAGACATCCACGTACAAATCCCGGCAGGCCGCATGACCGCGATCGCCGGCCGCTCCGGTGCAGGCAAGAGCACCCTTGTCGACATGCTCATCGGCTTGCTCAAGCCGGAGTCGGGGGAAGTGCTGATCGACGGGACGGCGCTGACGGAAAGCAGCCGCCAGTCGCTGCGGCGGTCCGTCAGCTATGTGCCGCAGGATCCCTTCCTGTTCAACGGCACGATTCGGGACAATATGCTGCTGGTGAATGCGGCAGCGGGCGACGATCAATTGCGCGAAGCGCTGCGTTTCGCGGCGGCGGATGCCTTCGTATCCCGCCTGCCGCAGGGGCTGGACACCGTAATCGGAGATCGGGGCGTTCGATTGTCCGGCGGCGAGAGGCAGCGGCTTGTGCTGGCTCGCTCCATGCTGCGCCGTCCTTCCATTCTCGTCCTGGACGAGGCGACAAGCGCGCTGGATGCGGAGAACGAGGCCACCATCCAGGAAGCGATCGAAGCGCTCAAAGGAAAGATGACGCTGATCGTCATCGCGCATCGCTTATCCACCATTCGCCATGCCGATCATGTCATCATGATGGAGCAGGGCCGGGTTGTGCAGGCAGGAGCCTATCGCCAACTGGCCGAAGAACGCGGAAGCCCGTTCAACCGGTTGCTCGCGATACAGTCTGAAGCCGTCGCTGCCGCCGCAGCCGCCGACTAGACGAAGCCGGATGCGGTGGTATCATTCTGCTAACCCGGAAAAACCTGGTTACGGAGCATCGAACGAGCACGCAACATGCGCCAACCCGACAAAACCCGGTTATAGAGTATCTAGCGAGCCCGCAGTATGCGCCAACACGACAAAACCCGGCTACAGAGCATCGAACGAGCACGCAACATGCGCCAACCCGACAAAACCCGGTTATAGAGTATCTAGCGAGCCTGCAGTATGCGCCAACACGACAAAACCCGGTTACAGAGTATCAAGCGAGCCCACAGTAGCCGCTAGCCCGGTAGAACCCGGCTACAGAGCATCGAACGAGCACACAACATGCGCCAACCCGACAAAACCCGGTTACAGAGTATCGAGCGAGCACGCAGTATGCGCCAACCCGACAAAACCCGGCTACAGAGTATCGAGCGAGCCCGCAGTATGCGCCAACCAGAGAAAACCCGGTTACAGAGTATCAAGCGAGCCCACAGTAGCCGCCAACCCGACAAAACCCGGTTACAGAGCATCGAACGAGCACGCAACATGCGCCAACCCGACAAAACCCGGTTACAGAGCATCGAACGAGCACGCAACATGCGCCAACCCGACAAAACCCGGCTACAGAGTATCGAGCGAGCCCGCAGTATGCGCCAACCCGAGAAAACCCGGTTACAGAGTATCAAGCGAGCCCACAGTAGCCGCCAACCGACAAAACCCGGCTACGGAATTTGAGTAATACAGCTTGACGATAGATCTACTAAGTTGATGCCGGGTGTGCCGATTGGTTGGAGTAAATAGTCGCTTTCGTCGCCTAATTGGTGGATGCGGCGGTTGGTTGGAGTAAATAGTCGCTTTCGTCGCCTAATTGGTGGATGCGGCGGTTGGTTGGAGTAAATAGTCGCTTTCGTCGCCTAATTGGTGGATGCGGCGGTTGGTTGGAGTAAATAGTCGCTTTCGTCGCCTAATTGGTGGATGTGGAGGTTGGCAGGAGTAAATAGTCGCTGTCGTCGTCTATTCGGTCTGTGTGACGGTTGGCTGAAGGAAATGGACGCTGTGTTGCCAGCCATTCGACAAAACTCCAAAATAATGATTGACACGATACAAAACGTATCATAAACTAAAGATGTCAGGAGTGATACAAAAGGTAGCATAAACGATGCATCAGCATGATTAGCAAAGGGGGTACAGGAATGGAAGTCGATTTAAAACGTTACGTCGCAGCGATCAGAAGACGTCTTTGGATCGTGATGCTGATCGCCGTTGCCGCCGCAGTGTTCGTCGGGTTTTACACCCTTCAATACAATCCCCAGGTGTACGCGGCCACGACCAAGCTGATCGTCAACAAAACGATTAATATCGTCGGCGGGCAGCAAATGGACGAATCGTCGCTCGGCACCAGCATCAAACTGATCGACACCTACAAGGAAATCATACTGACGCCGGCGATCATGGATAAAGTCGAGCAGCAGTACCCGGAGCTCGGACTCAGCTCGAATGAACTGATCGGCATGATCGGCGTCAACTCGCTGAATGGAACGCAGGTCATGACTTTGACGGCTTACAGCACCAACTACGTCCGGGCAGCCAAAACCGTGAATGCCGTGTCGGAGGTGTTTCAAGCGGAAATTCCCAAAATCATGAAAATCGACAATATTACGTTTCTGACCCGGGCCAAGGAGGATGAGCCGACTCGTCCGTTCGGGCAGAACCTGAAGCAGAATGTCGCCGTCGCGTTCTCCGTCGCCTTGATGCTGTCTGCCGGGATGGTGATCCTGCTCGAGTATTTGGACAATTCATTCAAGACGGACGATGAGATCCGGCATGCACTGGGCATTCCGCTGCTGGCCTCCGTCCCCCGCATGAAGAAGAGGGAATTCCGCAAGGCCAGGCAAAGAAAGCCCGCGCAGGCACTGCAGGCAGGTGAACAGATGCTATGAAGAAAACAAGCCAAAAACCGACGATGCTGATCGATTTCGCTTCCTTCTCTCCCGTGTCGGAATCCTTTCACACCTTGCGGGCGAATCTTGATTTCATCGTGGCCGAGAAAGACATGCGCGTGTTCACCGTCACTTCCGCCGAGCGGGGAGAAGGCAAGTCGACGGCTGCCCTCAATCTGGCGCATGCCTACGCCCGGTCGGGCAGGAAAGTGCTGCTGATCGATTCGGATTTCCGCAGCCCGAGCTTGCATATCGCACTGGGCATCGGCCTCCGGGACGGGTTGTTCAACTACTTGGCCGGCCAGGTCGGATTGACGGAAGTCATCCGGGAAACTCCGCATCCGTGTTTGCAGGTCATGACTTCGGGCGCGCTGCAGTCGAATCCGATCGAACTGCTGACTACGGAAGTGATGCAGGCGTTCTTCCTTGAGCTCAAGACGCGTTACGACAGGGTCATCGTCGATGTCCCCCCGCTGCTTGCAGCAATTGAGGCACAGATCGTATCGGGCGCAAGCGATGGTGCGATTCTGGTCGTCGAATGCAGGAAAACGTCCAGATCCCAGGTGGAGAAAGCGATCAAGACATTGGAGCACGCCCGGACGCCCTTGCTCGGCGCCGTGATGAACAAGGCCAACCGCAAACCGGAATACGCCTACTGAAACAGGGGGGCGAGGTCAAGCCTGCTGAACCTTTATCACGGCAGGCACTCGGTCATGCTGTGGGTCAAGGTACCTTAGACGTAGATCGTCAAGGGTGTGGCGTGAGGACGGGTTAGATGCCCATTATTTTTATGATACAAATTGGATCATCAGATGATCTGTATATTCGATACTGGAGGCAAATCCATACATGAGCAAAGTCAGGAAAGCCATCATTCCGGCGGCTGGCCTGGGCACCCGCTTCTTGCCTGCGACGAAGGCGATGCCCAAGGAAATGCTGCCGATTATCGACAAGCCGACGATTCAATACATCGTGGAAGAAGCGGTTGAATCGGGGATCGAGGATATTTTGATCGTGACCGGCAAAGGAAAGCGGGCAATCGAGGATCATTTCGATTACGCGTTCGAACTGGAGAGCAATCTGGCGGAGAAAGGCAAGCTGAAGCTGCTCGAGGAAGTGCAGCGATCGTCGAAGGTCGACATTCATTACATTCGCCAGAAGGAGCCCAAAGGGCTCGGCCATGCCGTATGGTGCGCCAGACGATTCATCGGCGATGAGCCGTTCGCCGTGCTGCTGGGCGACGATATCGTCCGCGCGGATGTTCCTTGCCTGAAGCAGATGATGCTGCAGCATGAAGCGACAGGCGCTTCGATTATCGGCGTGCAGCCTGTGTCGGACGAGGAAACGCAGCGGTACGGCATCATCGACCCGCTCATGCGCGACGGCCGGCTGTACCGGGTGGACCGCTTCGTCGAGAAGCCGCCGGCCGGCCTCGCGCCTTCCAACCTGGCGATCATGGGACGCTACATCCTGACGCCGGAAATATTCGGTTTCCTCGATCGGCAAGAGGTCGGCGCAGGCGGAGAAATCCAGTTGACCGACGCGATTCAGCAGCTTAACGAGACCCAGCAGGTTTATGCGTACCAATTCTATGGGCAGCGCTACGATGTGGGCGAGAAGCTGGGCTTTATTATGACGACGATAGACTTTGCCATGCAGCATGAAGAACTGCGGTTGCCCTTGCTGGCGAAGATGGAACAATACCTGCTCGCGGAGTCCGTGACTCGCGTGATCGGTTAACGGGCGGCAACGGACATGGAAATATCGGAGACATTGGATGTGTCCTTTGCCAGTCTGCCGGAATATGCAGGCGTGCACCGGCAGCGATGGATCAGGAAGCAGCGGGGTTACGAAACGTGGAAAAGGCTGATCGATTGCTGCGGTGCGCTTATCGGCCTCGTGCTGCTCGCGCCGCTGTTCGCGATCGTGGCAATCGTCATGAAGCTCGAAGAGCCCCGGGGCAGCATCTTCTTCCGCCAAGTCAGAATCGGCAAGAACGGCGTACCGTTTCGCATGGTGAAATTCCGTTCGATGATCCCCGGCGCGGAGCATGTGCTGGGCGACCTGCTGGAGCGCAACGAGATCGCGGGCAAAATGTTCAAAATGAAGGAAGATCCGCGGGTAACGAGGCTGGGCCGCTTGCTGCGGAAGACGTCTGTGGATGAATTGCCTCAACTGTGGAACGTCCTGCGCGGAGAGATGAGCCTTGTCGGCCCCCGTCCTCCGCTGCCGCGCGAGGTGGAGCAGTATTCGGAGCTTGAGAAACAGCGGCTTGCGATCGTCCCCGGCTGCACCGGGCTGTGGCAGGTCAGCGGGAGAAACAGTCTGAGCTTCGAAGAGATGGTGGAGCTCGATCTGTATTACATCCGGACCCGGAACCTTAGACTGGATGCGCTGCTGATCCTGAGGACCGTCCGGGAAATGCTGATGTCCAAAAACGCCTACTGAAGCAGACCGGACCTGGACAGCGGCGCAATCCATGATCGGGGGAGAAAGATGAAGATCGCCGTCATTGCATTCGAATGGCCGTCCGAGCAGCATCGGACGGGCGGCGTCAGCCACTTCAACTACAGACTCTGCCGCATGTTGGCGGAGCGTGGGCACGAGGTGACGGCTTATACCCTGACGACAGGCGGCTTGCAAGCCGAAGGGGTTCGCGTCGTGAACGCCGCGTCCGGGTCCAGAGGCAAGCGGCGAGGCCGCTTTCACCGCTATTATGCCGCGCCGTTGGCCGCAAGAAGTCTGAACCTGGGCGATTGCGACCTGGTCCTGTCGAACGGCGACGACTGGGCGATGCGGCGAACGCGCGTCCCCTGGATTCGGATCATGCATGGCAGCGCCTGGCGGGAGATGCGCAACAACCGGCGCTGGATTCGCAAATTGAATTTAGGCTTCCTGTATTTGCTGGAAGCGTGGTCCGTTCTTCGATCGGATACGACGCTGTACAATTCCGCCGACACGAAGCGGCTGTATCCGCGCCGCCGGCACGACCGCATCGCGCACCTGCCGGTGGATACCCGCGTGTTCCGCCCCGGCGTCAAGGAAGAGGCGCCGACGTTGTTGTTCGTAGGCGGGCTCGACAGCCGCAAGCGGGGCAGATGGCTGCTCCAAATGTTCGTGCATCGCATCCGTCCTGCGCTTCCGCAGGCTCGGCTGTGGATGGTATGCGAGCCGGGCGATCCGCATGACGGGGTGTCGTATTTCCAGCATGCGACACTGGAGCAATTGGCCGACCTGTACCGAAGGGCGCACGTGTTCTGCATGCCCTCGACTTACGAGGGATACGGCATCCCTTATATGGAAGCGATGGCGAGCGGCACGCTGGTCGTGACGACGCCGAATCCGGGGGCGGAAGAATTGCTGGCGCAGGGCAAGTACGGATGGATCGTATCCGACCGAGAGCTGCCTGCGGCGTTGATCGAGGCGCTGCAGGCGCCCCGGGCGCACGAAGCGTGGACGGTCCCGGCATTGGCCTGGGCGCGCGAGCACGAATGGGAGGTTCTGCTTCCCGCATTTTTGGCCGGCGGCGCTTCGCGAACCGATGCGTCTGTGGCGGTAAATGAGGGACCGAGTTGAGACAAGAAAGCATGCGATTATTGAACGTGATCCGCTGGCCGCACTGGCTGCAAAACGCGATGCTCGTCGTTGTCGGCGTATTGGCAGCCTATCTGGCCGCGCCGTTTGCCAGCCAGCATCCGGCGACCTTGCTGCAGTTGGCGATCGTCCTGTCGGTCATGCTTCCGGGATTCGTCATGGCCTCATCGATGTCCGGCCGATTTATCCCCTACATCCTGCTGATTTGGGCGATCGGACCTGAATTGCGAAGGCTGGAGGATTGGATGATGGGCGCCTATGACGCCGTGAACATCGTCAGCCTGTCACCGGTGCTTGCGACAGCGTTGGCCCTTCTGCTGTTTCTGAAGAAGCCGTTCACCATCCAGCCGGCGGCGATTCCCGGCATGAAGGCGTTCGCGATCCCTTTTCTGTATGCATCGGCGATCGGCCTCCTGGCCAATAAGCTGGCAGGCATTTACAGCATGCTGAATTACTTGGCTCCCGCGCTCATCCTGGTATACTTGGCGATCCATCCGCCGACGGAGCGGCAGAAGGATGCATGGGTCCGCTTCTATATCACGCTGGCGGTGCTGCTGTCGATCTACGCCTGGGTGCAATATTTGATCTTGCCGCCCTGGGACCGTCTGTGGATGGAAGGAGCCCGGATGGTGTCGATGGGCAAGCCGGAGCCGCTCATGTTCAGGGCGTTCTCCACGTTGAATGCCAACGGGACGTTCGCCGTGTTTCTGACGGCCGCGCTTGTGCCGGCCATCGTCAGCAGACGCTGGCGCGGGCCGTTCGGCCTGCCGGGCGTCATGCTGATGCTGTCGGCGCTTGCGGTAACGCTCGTGCGGGCTTCCTGGGTCACCTTGATTGCCAGCCTGGCATCCTACTTCCTGTTTGCTTCCCACGTCAAGCGGTGGCGAATTGTGGCCACGGTCGCCGTGATGGCTGCCGCAGGCGCATGGCTGCTTCCGTTATTGCCCGGCGGGCAGCAGATGGCGGACAGAATGGAGACGCTGGGCTCCCTGCAGAGCGATCATTCCGCCAGTTCGAGATGGCAGCTCGTGCTGTATGCCATCCCGGAAATTGCCAAGAACCCGATCGGCAGCGGCTTCGGCAGCATCGGCAAGAGCGCGGAGCTGAACGGCGGCGGCGCCGAAGCCGGACTCGGTTCTGTCGACAACGGGTACCTGGGGGTTTTCGCCACATTCGGAATTTTCGGCGGCATTTTGTTTTTTCGCGCGTTGATCGTGCAGTGGCGGATGGTGTCGGGAAGGCCGAAGACGGATCGCTACCGGGCGCTCGGCCTGGCGATGATCGTGCAGCTATGGGTTGGGTTTATGTTCGGCGGGGAGCTTGTCGGCCTGGGAGCGGTCAACTTTTGGCTGTTTACCAGCCTTGTGTTTACGAGGACCGGGCCCGGCCCTGATCAATAGATGAGTCTGGAGGCAATCTTCTTGGAGCGTTTGAGGATGGTGATCGTGAATCATGTCGCTCAATTGGGCGGAGCGGAACGGGTGCTCATGAACATGCTGCAGCACCTGGACCGGGACAGCTACGACGCGGAGCTGGTATTTCTGGAGGAAGGTCCGCTTGTGGGCCAGGCGGAAAGACTGGGCTACCGCGTTCACGTCCATCCGTCGGGCAGGCTGCGCAATCCCGTGCAATTCGCGAGAACGGTTGCCGCGCTTCGCCGGGTGATCCGCGAGTCGCGGGCAGGGCTTGTCGTCAACTGGGCTTCCAAACCCCACATGTATGGCGGAACGGCTGCCGGATTGGAGCGGGTTCCGGCGGTATGGTGGCAGCATGGCGTTCCCGGCGGCAGCTTGTTCGAGCGCATCGTGTCCCGCATTCCGGCCCGGTCCGTCATCTGCCCGTCCGATGCCGTCTCCTGCGAGCAGAAGAAGATCAATGCCCGTTCCCGGGTCGTGATTCAATATCCGGGCATCGAGGATCGGCAATTCCGGTTCGATGAGGCCGTGCGCGACGCTGTCAGAAGGCGTTACGGCATTCAAGAATCGGCTCTCGTGTTCTCCTATGTAGGCCGATTGCAGAGATGGAAGCGCGCCGATATCGTCATCGAAGCATTCCGCGAAGCGTTGGGAGGCAAGGATGCCCATCTGCTGATCGTGGGGGGCGCGCTGTTCGGGGTCGACAAGGAAGTGGAGGACGAACTGCGGAAGCTTGTACGGAAATACGATCTGGACGGCCAAGTGACCTTCACCGGGCATCAGAGCCGGATCGAGCCGTACATGTGGGCGAGCGATATTATCGTCCATAGTTCCTTGTTCGAGCCCTTCGGCATGGTCATCATCGAAGCGATGGCTTCCGGCCGCATCGTGCTCGCCGTCAATCGCGGCGGGCCCGCGGAAATTATCCGGCATGGGACTGACGGCTTGCTGTACGACGGAAGCGTGCGGCAATTGGCGGACAATATGGAGCAGATATGGCGGCACAGGTCGCGTTATGAAGACATGAGCGCGGCAGCCGTGGAGACGGTCCGCCGCCGGTTTTCCGCCGGCGTCATGACCGAGGGCTTCCAGAGACTGGTTGAGACCGCTGCCGCGCGGGCGGGAGGCGGGGGCGAGTGAAACGGCTGTTCTTCTCCAGCTTTCTGCTCAATATCGTCGTCATGCTGCTGAATATCGCAACCGGCATCATGATCGCCAGATGGCTCGGGCCGCATGCCCGCGGGGAATTCGCCGCCGCTACCCGATGGGCGGCGTTATTCGTCGGATTGTCGACGCTGGGGCTGCCCGGGGCGATGATCTATTTGGGCAAACAGTTCAAGGACCGCCAGCGGGAATTGTTCGGCGCCTATCTCGTGCTCGGCATGGCGATCGGTTTGCTCGGCTTGCTGCTCGGCCAGGTATTGATGCCGGTGCTGATGCGCGGGCAGTCGGGCGAGCTTGTCTATCTCTCCCGGATCGCCATGCTGATCCTGCCGGTCGCCGTGCTGACGGATGGGCTGATCGGCACCTTGCAGAGCCTGAACCTCTTTCGCAAAGTAATGCTGCTTCGGTTGTTAAGCCCTGTAGGCATGCTGGCCGTCATCGGCGGGCTGGCGCTTGCCGGCCGTCTGGACGTGGCCGGACTCATCTGGTGCAACACCGTCGGCTGGGGGGTGTTCACCTTCCTGCTCACGCTGGTTTGGGTATTTCGCAGCCTTCACCCTGCATGGAGCGGCTTCCGGTCCAGGGCGCGGGAACTGGCCCGTCACGGAGTCAAAATTTACGGGGGATCGCTCGTATCGGTGTTCGGAGGCAGCTTTGACCAGTTGGTGCTGTCCTTGACGCTCTCGACTTATGCCCTCGGGCTGTATGCCGTTGCCAGCAGCATCGGGGGCATGCTTCCTTCCATCGTGTTCGGCGCGATCAGCGTGTTTCTGTGGCCGAAGCTGATGGACTTGCCGCTGGCGATTCGTCAGCGCAAGGTGGAGCAGATTCACGGGGTGCTGTTCTACGGAACGGCCGTCGTGGCGCTCGCCGGCACGGCGCTGCTGCCCGAGCTGCTTCCGCTTCTCTACGGCCGCGATTATGCGCCGGCCGTCTGGATGGGCGTCGTGCTGATGCTGGCATCGCCCGTGCGGATCGGTTCCATGGTGCTGCTGCAATATTTGAACACCATGGGCAAATTTCATACCGTCAGCTTGTCGGAGCTCGTCAGCATCGCTGCGGGCATGGCCATGATGCTGCTGCTGATGCCGCTGGCCGGCGAGATGGCGGCCGCCTGGGGCATGGCCTGCGCGGCAGTGGTCAAGTGGATCTATGTCGGGGCGGCGGTGCATCGGTTGGGTATTCGAATAACGGCTTCCTTCCGGCCGCACGGCGCATTGCGCAAGCTTCGGGGGCTTGCCCGCCGGGATCCCGGGAGGCAGCCGACATGAAGGAAGCGTTGAAGGAAGCGCTGAAGGGACGAAAGGCGATGTCGAGTCTATCGGTTGTCATACCGACGTATAAGCGTTCCGCGGAATTGCTGCGATGCCTGGACGGGATCGACCGCCAGGAGCTGCCGCCGCAGGAAGTCGTGGTCGTCTGCCGCGACGGGGATGAAGCATCCAGGCAGGCGGTCCGGCACTGGCTTGCGGCTCCCGCGGCATACGGCAAGAAGATGGTGCTGGTGCGTCAGGCGGGCGTGCTGCAGGCGATGCGGGCCGGAACCGCCGCTGCGGACGGAGAGATCGTCGTCTACACGGACGACGACGCCGTGCCTCGCGCTTCGTGGCTGCGCAGGCTGGCCGGCCATTATGCCGATCCCATGGTCGGCGGGGTCGGCGGCCGGGATGTGCAGCCTGGCGTCCGGGGTTCCAAGGCGAAGGTGGGGCGCATCACCTGGTACGGAAAGCTGGTCGGCAACCATCATATCGGGGCCGGCCCGGCCCGCCGGGTGGATGTGCTGAAAGGGGTAAACATGTCCTTTCGCAAGCAGTTGGCCGCCATTCCGGACGGTCTGCTCGGCGCGGGCGCGCAGGTGCATTTCGAAGTCCATATGTGCATGGCGGTCAGCAGACAGGGGTATCGGCTGATCTACGATCCGGAGGCGGTTGTCGATCATTACCCGGCCGCGCGCTTCGACAAGGACCAGCGGCATCAATTTGTCGGTGACGCGGTGCGGGATGCCGCCTACAATCTTCAGTCCGCCTTCCTGAGAGGAACCGGCGCTTACCGTCGGCTCCTGCGGATCGTCTATGCGGCGGCTGTCGGCGATCGCGCGCTTCCGGGCGCCGGGCGCCTCCTTGTTGCGCTGCTGCGCGGAGAACGCGAAGTGGCCAGAGCTTTCCTGCCCGCGCAATCGGGGCAATGGCTGAGCCTCAGGCAGCAGCTTCTGCGCGGAAAAAGGCGAATCGCACCGCCGATGGAGGAGCGTTGACATGAACATCTTGCTCACCATCCACCATACGCTGAATCCCGATGCGGGCGCGGAAGGGGTGACGCTGGAGCTGGCATGCGCTTACCGGCGCATGGGCCATGACGTGGAGGTATTCGCGTACGATCATCTGCCGGAACGCATGTCGACGAATGTCAAGCGCCTGCTGTTCCCGTATTATGTCCAGCGATTCATCAGCCGCAGGAAGGAGCCGTTCGACGTCGTCGATGCTTCCAGCGGCGATGCCTGGTTCTGGGCGAGAGCGGCGCGTACGGCCAGCCGGCGCGTCACGACGCTCATTACGCGCAGCCACGGTCTGGAACACTTGAGCCATCAGGTGCTGAAGCAGATGGCCGGTCAGGGCTTGCGGCAGCTGTCCTGGAAATATCCGCTGTACCATGGGGGATTCCGCTTGTGGGAGGTGGAGCAATCGTTCCGGCTCGCGGACGGTTCGGTGATGTTGAATGAAGCCGAGCTGGCGTACGGCAAGAACCGATTCGGGCTGGAGAGACCGGTGGTGATCGGCAACGGCATTTCGGACTGCTTTCTGGGGCGGCCGGTGGAGATTGCGCCGCTAAGCGCGGCCGATCCGCTCAGAATCGCCGTCGTCGGGCGATACGATCCGCTCAAGGGAACGGTCTACGCCGCCGAAGCGCTGACGGCATTCATGCTGGCGCAGCCAAACGTGCACGTCGCCTTCCTGGGTACCAGACGCCCGTCAGCGAGCGTAATGGAGGACTATCCGGCCGAACTGCATCCCCGGATCGGCGTCGTGCCGCAATACCCGCATCGGGAGCTGCCCAAGCTGCTGAACGGGTTTCACATCAAGCTTTTTCCTTCTCTGAAAGAGGGGCTGGGGATGGCGTTGATCGAAGGGATGGCCTGCGGCCTTGCTCCGGTCACGACGGCGATTCCCGGCCCTTCGGACGTTGTCAGCGACGGGGAGAACGGCTTGGTCGTGCCGCCTGGAGATGCGGGCGAGCTGCTGCAGGCGCTGGAGAAGCTGGCATCGGACCGGGAGCTGCTCGCAAGACTGCGGCGCGGCGCCTGGCAGACGGCCCAGCGCTTCAATTGGGAAGATATTGCAAGCCGTACGCTGGACTATTACGGCCACTGCAAGGAGCGGCAAGATAAGCTGCCGATGCCGCGCAGCGTATAACGCAGGGAGAAACAGAATAATCGGGAACGAGTGAAAATGATGAAAATCATGCAGATCGTCGATCACTTCGGGCCGTACGGCGGCTTGGAAAGGTTCGTCTACGACTTCTCGCGCCAATTGCAGATGCAAGGTCATGAAACATGGGTCGCGGCGATGGAATTGGATGAACAGCATGCCTGGGGAAAAGAGCCGATCCGGGCGCAGCACATGGGCGAAGATTCGCAGGGATGGCGGGAAGCGGCGCGGCGGTTCGAACCGGACTTGCTCTTGTGGCATGCAGGCGCGGGCTCGGCGGAGATCGTCCGGGAGCTGACGGCGGTCGCACCGCTTGCCGCTGTCGTCCACGGGCCCGTCTGTCCGTCCGGGACTCGGCTGTTTCGCGACCGCGACGAGGTATGCTGCCACCCGTCAGGTCCGGCTTGCCTGCTGCGATGGTACCAACGCAAGTGCGGCACGCATCCCGAGCCGTGGGCGGCGCTTGCGGCGCTCGGCCGCGCCGGCAGGATGATCCGAACGCTGCGGCTGGCCCAGCGCGTCTACACGGTCAGCGAATCGCTGCGCGGCTTCCTGGAGATCGAAGGCATCGCGCAGCAGCGGCTGCACGTATTCGACAACACGCTCGGCACGCTCGGCAGCGAATTCCCGCCGCTTGAGCCGGCGGATCGGCACGATTCGCTGCGGCTGCTGTTTGCGGGACGGGTCGTGTACGGGAAGGGAGCGCAATATTTCCTGGATGCCGTCCGGCTGCTCGTGGACCGCTGCGTGCCGGTGGATGCCACGATCGTCGGGGACGGCTGGTACTTGGAGAAGCTGAAGCGCCGCTGCTCCGAATTGGGACTTGCGCGAAGGGTCCGGTTCGTCGGCCAGGTGCCCGGCTTCGCTATGAACGAATGGTACGATCAGGCCGACGTGCTGGTGGTGCCGTCGATCTGGCCGGAGCCGGCCGGGCTGGTCGTGCCGGAAGGGCGGCAGCGGGGCAAGCCGGTCGTCGTCTTCGATTCCGGCGGTCTTGCGGAATGGGGCGGATACATGGACGGCATCTATGTGGCGCGGCACGCCGATGCCGCGCACCTGGCAGACAAGATCGTGGAGGCGTCCGTCGGCCGCAGCGGCGGGCCGGAGGCCGCACACAAGCGGAGCTGGCCGCGGGCGCGAATCGATCTGATCGGCGACTTGCTGGCCTGGACGACACCGACGATCGGAAAGGAGGGACTGCGCCCATGAGCTTGCCGATCTACGCCGGCGGTTCGACCGGCTATGGCGAAGGCGGGCTGGGCGGTCATCTTCGCTTTCTTTGCGAAGCTGCCCGCCGGGCCGAGCGGGATGTCCATGTTCTGTGCCGCGGCAGACCGGGAGGGGGGCCTCAGGACGCGCTTGCGCCATGCGAAGCGATTCCCGCGCCGGGCTGGGCCGATTGGGTAAAGGTTACGCCCTTCCGCTGGTCGACGGCGCTGCAAACCCGCTGGCTGGGCGAACAATTCGATCGTCAGGCTGCGCGCCGTTTGCCGGCGGAGCGTCCGGTTATCTACCATTCCTTTCCCGGTTTTGCGGAGGAGTCTTTCCGCAAGGTGAAGCAATCGGGAGGAATCGCCGTGCTGGAGGCGGCGACCACCCATGCCGGGCACGTGTATGCCGTCACCGAAGCCGAGCACCGGAGGTATGGCATCGGGGGGAGCCCTTTCTCCGCGGAATGGGTGCGGCGGGCGGAGCGTGAATATCGGCTTGCCGACTATATCACGGTCGCCTCGGAGCTGCAGCGGCGAACTTTCCTGGAACGCGGATTTCCGTCCGACAAGCTGTTGTATGCGCCGCTCGGCGTCGATACCGGCCGGTTCAGTCCTCCGGCGGACAGCAGCCGGTCCTGGCATCCGCAAGCCCCTTTCCGCATCGTTCAGGTGGGTCAGATCTCGCTGCGCAAAGGGTTTGTTTACTTGCTGGAAGCCGTTCGCAAGCTGCAGGATCCCCGGATCGAGATCGTCCTTGTCGGCGGGGTCGGGCGGCGCGGCATTCGCCGAATGCTGGAGCGATATCGGCAGATGGGGCTGAACATCCGCCAGGCCGGCGGCGATCCGCTGCCCTATCTGAGGAGCGCCCATCTGTACGTGCACTCCTCCGTGGAGGACGGCTTCGGTCTGGCGCCGCTGGAAGCGATGGCGACGGGGTTGCCTGTCATCGTAACGGACCAGACGGGCATGCAGGACCTGGTGACGGACGGCCGTGACGGCGTCATCGTGCCCAGCCGCGATGCGCATCGAATCGCCGATTCGATTGCCTGGCTGATGAGCGATGAGAACGCCCGGCTGAGCATGGGGCTTGCGGCGGCGAAGCAAGCGGCGCAATACGATGCCAAAGCCTGCATGAGGGCTTACGCGGCAGCGCTGCTGCCCGCATGGGGGCGGACGGACGCAGAGGCGTCCGGGGAAGGAGGGCTGCGCCTTGTCAGCGCGCGAACGTAAGATACGCTTGGCCCGCCGGCTGAATCGCTGGCTGCGATTCGTGCAGTATTGGTCGGCGCAGCAGGCCGGCGGCGCCGTCGATCCGACGGCGACGATCGAAGCGGGCAGCCGGGTGCATCCCGATGTTGCGATCGGCCGCTATACCTATGTCGGCTACAACGCGCACATCGCGTCCGGGACGATCGGCGCGTTCTGCTCCGTATCGTGGAACGTGACGATCGGCGCGGACGAACACCCGCTTCACGGCGTATCGCGGCATCCCTTCTGGTATTCGCCGCAGCATCCGACGCTATCGGCCGACCGGCAGCGCTGGGAGCAGCAGAAGCCGCCGCCGGACATCGGGCACGATGTATGGATCGGAGCCGGCGCCGTGATTCTGCGCGGCGCGGTGATCGAGGACGGCGCGGTGATCGCGGCCGGCGCGGTCGTATCCGGACATGTGCCGGCTTACACAGTCGCAGGAGGCGTGCCGGCGCGGCCGATTCGCGCCTTGTTCGACGAGCGCATGGCCCGGCAACTGCGATCGACCCGCTGGTGGGACTGGGAGCTGTCGCAATTGCGGGAGGCGGCGCCGTTATTCGGGGCGCCGGAAGATTTCGTGCGGCGGTATGCGGCGAATCTGGAAGCGGGGGGATGACGGAATTGAGGAATCGCATGAAAAGAGGGGCGGCACTGTGGCTGTATCGGTTCATTCGCCATTGGGCGACGGCCGAAACGAAGCGTCAACCGTTCATTCACCCGACCGCGATGATCATGCCGGAGGTACAGGTGGCTCCGGGGGTCGAGGTCGGCCGTTATTCCTACATCCGCAGCGGCGCCAAGCTCGATTCCGGACGGATCGGATCGTTCTGTTCCATTGCGCCGGGCGTCATGATCGGGGGAGACGAGCATCCGCTGGATGCGGTGTCGACCCATCCGTTCTGGTACGCGCCGGGAGGGTTGACACTGCCGGACGAATCGCCGAGGCGGTCCGGCAAGCCTATGTGGGAGCAGCAATCGGCGGCGCCGATTATCGGCCACGACGTCTGGGTCGGCGCCGGCGCCGTAATTCTGCGCGGCGCGGTCATCGAGAACGGGGCCGTGATCGGAGCGGGCGCCGTCGTGAAGGGCCGCATTCCCGCCTACGGCATCGCAGTGGGCATGCCGGCCAAGGTCGTTCGCTATCGTTTCAGCCCGGACATTCGCGCGTCTCTGGAAGCCAGCGGCTGGTGGGACTGGGAGGAAGCTGAGATCAGGCGGATGAAGCCGCTGTTCCGCGATGTGGATATGTTTCTGGACGAGTTGGAGAGGGAGGCTCTGCGAGCATGAGAATATTGACGACGGGCATGGGGTGGATTCATCACGCGCCTGGAGGTCTGAATCGGTATTTTGCCGAATATACGGCGGCCATGACGCGGTATGGCCATGAAATCCGCGCCTGCGTGACGACGGGAGGCGACCGGACGGAGCTGCCGGCTTACATCGATAACGTGGCGGCGCCGGATTCCGGCACATGGTCCCGCATGCGGGCGTTCCGGCGAACGGTCGGCACGGCCGTCGACGATCGGCGGCCCGAGGTGTTCAATCCCCATTTTGCGCTCTATGCTTCGTTGATCGGTCGAGACCAGGTGCCGGCGGATATTCCCATTGTGACGCATTTTCACGGGCCTTGGGCACAGGAGTCGCTGGTGGAGGACCGCGGTCCGGCGATTGCCAGACTGGTGCGCTACCGGATGAAGAAGGCGATCGAAAAAGCCGCTTATCGGCGTTCTGACCGGTTCATCGTGCTGAGCCGCTATTTTCAATCCGTGCTGGAGCAAGATTACGGCATTTCGCCGGATCGAATTCACCGCATTCCGGGCGCCGTCGACGAGGCGGTGTTCCGCCCGGCGGACAACAGGGAGCAACTGCGCCGGGAACTCGGGATCCGGGAAGGAACCCGGGTTCTTCTGTGCGTGCGGCGGCTGGCGAAGCGCATGGGCATCGATCGGCTCATCCGCGCCATGACGGAAATCGCGGGCCAATGTCCGGAGGCCGTGCTGTTCATAGCCGGCGATGGAGCCCAGCGCAGCGACCTGGAGCTGCTGGCGCGCGATTTGAGACTGTCCGGGAAAGTGCGATTTCTGGGGCGGGTGGATCATGAAGCGTTGGTGAAGTGGTACCAGGCGGCCGATCTCAGCCTTGTGCCGACCGTATCGCTGGAAGGCTTCGGTCTGGTCACGGTCGAGTCGCTGGCGTGCGGAACGCCGGTCATGGGCACGGCTCACGGCGGAACGAAGGAAATTCTGACTCCGCTCGCGCCGGATATGCTGTTCGACGAGAATACGCCCAAAGCGATGGCGCGGGGCGTGCTCTCTTTCCTTCGCGGAGAGGCGGACATCCCCGGGCGCGAACATTGCCGGGACTACGTTCTGCGGCATTATACGTGGCAGCATGTCGCGCAGGCCGCCACGGAGTTGTTCGAGCAGGCGGTTCAGGACGGACGGCAGAGGCGGGCTGCAAGATGAAAATCGGCTTCTACAATCATACCTCGACGGTCAGCGGCGCGGAGATCAGCTTGCTGCTGACCGCCGGGCATTTGCAGGAAGCGGAGGCGGTTCTGTTCGCTCCGGAGGGCGAATTGGGCGAGCGGGCAAGGGCGCTCGAGCTCGAATTCGTGCCGATCGCCGGTTATCGCGCTCGCGCGACGGGCAATCCGCTGCTGCTCGGACGGCATTTGCTCGGGATGGCGCTGGAAGGCTGGCGGCTCGCTCGCCTGATCCGCAGCCACCGTATCGACATCGTGCATGCCAATTCCATTCGCGGCGGCCTCATCGCTTCGCTGTTCGCCTGGAAGCACCGCCGCCCGATCGTATGGCACATCCGGGACATGCCGCCGCAAGGCTTTCTGGGCAAGGCGATTCGCCGGTTTGCCAGACATTCGGCGCAAGCGGTCGTCTGCATCTCCGAGGCGGTGAAAGCCGGCATGGGGGGCGGATGGGGAGGGCGGATTCATGTCGTGCATAACGGGGCGGCGCTGACGCCTATGCCTCCGGAGGAGAAGGCGCGCTGCCGGGCCGCGCTGCACGAGGAACTGGGCGTGCCGGCAGGCGCCAAGGTGCTGACGATCATCGGGCAGATCGCGCCATGGAAGCGGCAGGAGGACGCCCTTGAGGCAACCCGGATGCTGCTGGAGCAAGGCTGCGACGTGCGGCTCTGGATCGTCGGCGAGCCCAAGTTTCGCGAGGAGAATGCGCGCTACGAGCTCAGGCTCCGGGAGCTCGCTGCCGAGCCTTCGTTGAAGGGAAAAGTCGTCTTCACCGGCTTTCGGGAGGACGTGCGGGAAATTTGCAATGCGTCGGACGTGCTGCTCTTGTGCTCGGACAATGAGCCGTTCGGCCGCGTGCTGATCGAGGCGATGTCGCAGGGCACGCCGGTCGTTGCGACGAATTCGGGCGGCGTGCCGGAGATCGTTCGGCACGGCGAATGCGGTCTGCTGTATCGCGTAGGCGACCGGGCGGCGTTGGCAGGGCATATCCGGTGCTTGCTAAGCGACGATACGGCCCGGGCGCGCATGGGAAGGCAGGCGCGCGAGCGGGCCGCCGCCGCGTTCGGCATCGAACGGACCGTCGGGCGGCTCGAACGGATCTATCGCGATTTGGAGCCGCAAGCTCCGCTGCGGGTCGCGATCGTCCACGATTACTTGAACCAGATGGGCGGGGCGGAACGGGTCGTCGTTGCGCTGCATCGCATGTTTCCGCAGGCGCCGATCTATACGACCATCGCAGATCCGTCGGTGCTGCCGCAGCCTTTGCGGGAAGCCGATATCCGCACGACCTGGATGCAGCGGATCCCCGGCATCCTCAGGCGCTTTAAAGCATTCTTCTGGCTTTACCCGCTTGCCGTTCGTTCGATGAATTTACGCGGTTACGACCTGGTGGTCAGCTCCAGCAGCGCCTATGCCAAGGGGATCCGCACTTCGCGGCGCGCCGTCCATGTCTGTTACTGTCATACGCCGATGCGGTTCGCCTGGGATTTCGAGGGCTATATGAGCCATTATGAGATCCCCGCAGTTCTGAAACGGATTTCCCGTCCGCTGACCGGATGGCTTCGGCGCTGGGATGTTCGGACCTCGAGAAGGGTCGATCTGTTCGTGGCCAATTCGAGCATCGTAAGGGAACGCATCCGGCGCTATTACCGAAGAAGCGCGTCGCTTGTGTATCCGCCGGTGCAATTCGACCGATTCCGCCCGCCGATGCCGTCGATGCCGTCGATGCCGCCGTCCGCGTCCGCGCAGGCTTCTTCGCCGCCGGCGCCGTTGTTGTCCGTGCTGAAAGACGGCACGGCCGAAGGCTATTTCCTGGTCGTGTCGCGCCTGATCGCCTATAAGCGCATCGACCTGTCCGTTCTGGCCTGCACGCTGTCCGGCAAGCGCCTGGTCGTCGTCGGGGACGGACCGGACCGTGCCAGATTGCAGAAGCTTGCAGGCCCGTCCGTCCGCTTCGCCGGGCGGTTGCCGGACGAAGAGGTCGAGCGGCTGATGCGCGGCTGCGAGGCATTGTTGTTTCCCGGCGCGGAAGATTTCGGAATCACGCCGCTGGAGGCGAATGCTTGCGGCAAACCCGTTATCGCCTACCGCGAGGGCGGGGCGCTGGATACGGTTCGCCCGGGCGTCAACGGACTCTTCTTCGAGCAGCCCGACCCGAATTCGCTCGCCGCGGCGCTGACAAGGTTCACCGAGCAGGATTGGGATGCCGATGCGATTCGCAGCCATGCCGAAACTTTCCGGGAGGAGCGCTTCTCAGTCGAACTGCAAGCTGCCATCGAATCGGCCCTGCAAGCGAAGGGCGTGGCCAGACTAATCCATTCCAAGGAAGTGACCTTATGAAGTTCGTTCTCTTGTCCGGGGGTTCCGGCAAGCGTCTATGGCCGTTATCGAACGATTCGCGCTCCAAGCAATTTCTCAAAGTGTTGAAGCGGGAACAGGAAGGCGTCGTGACGATGGAATCCATGGTGCAGCGGGTGTGGCGTCAATTGCACGAGGCGGGAGTTGCGGACGACACCTATATCGCGACCGGCGCGCAGCAGGCGGAAATGATCCGCAGCCAGCTGGGCGACGTGCCGATCATCGTCGAGCCTTCCCGGCGGGATACGTTTCCGGCCATTGTGCTGGCTTCCGTGTACCTGTACTCGATAGTTGGCGTTGCGCTCGGCGACACCGTCGCGATCATGCCGGTCGATCCGTATGCGGAGGACCGCTTCTTCCGGCAAGTCGCCGGATTGGACCGGGTGCTGGACGAATCCGGCGCGAAGTTGGCCTTGATGGGCGTAAAGCCGACGATACCTTCGGAGAAGTACGGTTACATTGTGCCCCGCGGCGAGTCGTCTGTTGAATGCTACGATTTGTCGCAAAAATGGCGCTTCATCGACCGGTTTGCGGAAAAACCTGCCCGGACGGAAGCCGAGATGCTGATCCGGCAAGGCGCCTTGTGGAATTGCGGCGTGTTTGCATTCCGTCTCGGCGACATGATCGATCTGCTGGTCGAGAAGGGAGTTCCCCTGCATTACGAGGAACTGGCCAGACAGTATGACAAGCTTCCGAAGACCAGCTTCGATTACGAAGTCGTGGAGAAGATGTCTGAAATTGCCGTGTCGGAATACGACGGATTCTGGAAAGACCTGGGCACTTGGAATACGCTGACGGAAGAAATGGATACCGATGTGCTGGGCAAGGGACTGCTGGATGCGGACTCCGGCAATTCGCATATCGTGAACGAATTGTCGGTGCCGATCGTGGTGATGGGCTTGCCTGATATTGTCGTCTCGGCCAGCCCGGATGGCATTCTGGTCGCGGACAAGAAGGCGAGCTCGAAGGTCAAGGACATGATCGGCGGCTGGGATAGCCGTCCGATGTACGAGGAAAGGTCGTGGGGCTCTTACCGGACGATCGACCACAACACGTACGATGACGGCTTGCAGTCGATGATCAGAAAAGTGCATCTGTCGGCCGGCAAGCATTTGAGCTACCATTACCACGCTTTTCGCAGCGAGACGGTGACCTTGCTCTCGGGCTCGGCCGAGCTTGTCCTGGAAGACGGCCGGCGCATGCTGAAGCCCGGCGACACGGTGCAAATTCCGCCGTTTGCCAAACATAGCATTCGTGCGGTTGCAGAATCGGAATTGGTAGAAATCCAGAAGGGTACCGACTTGTCCGCTGGCGACGTGCATCGTCTGGCTTTCTCCTGGCAGGATATTGTGGCGATGTGCCGATAGGAGGGGATCCCCGTTGCGTTACAAGTTCGTCAAATGGGGCATCAAGTACAAACGAAAAATTTATTTCCAGATCTACGGCAAGCGCAGGGCGCATGAAATGCACTATCGCTTAAGCCGCTGCGTCAACGGATTGACCGTCATTCCGCTCATCACGGTGCGTCAGTCGGGCTCCGGGCGGATCATGACGCTCGAAGCAAGCCGGGCAGAGACGGAGAGTGGCCCGGATGAGCCGGCAGACCGGCAGGGAGTCGAAGCCTGAAGGAGGAGCAAACTTGCACCGGTTAGAGCAACTGGATTCGTTGCGAGGCTTGGCCGCGCTCACCGTTTTGCTGGGCCATTGCCTCGGCTTGCTGCCGATATTCTGGATCGATACGTACGGATCTCCGGCTTACGGATGGATCAACCTGCTCAAATACTCTCCGCTGCGCCTGGTCATCGCGGGACACGAAGCGGTCGTTTTCTTCTTTCTGCTCAGCGGGTTCGTGCTCATGCTGCCGATTTTGCGCAACGGATTCCAACCGTTCCGGTCTTATGCGATCCGCAGGATTTTCAGAATTTACATCCCTTATCTGGGAGCGGTGGGGCTGGCGGCCTTGCTGCGTGCTTCCTTGTCGAAACCGGATCTGAGCGGGAGCGGATACAGCGGCTGGATCGCCGAACAATGGCATACGCCGCTGACATGGCAGACGGCGCTTCAGCATATTTTGCTGATCGGTACGTTCGATACGAACAGCTTGAATCCGGTTATCTGGTCGCTTGTGCATGAAATGAGAATCTCGCTTGTGTTTCCATTGCTCGCCTATGCGGTTCTCCGATGGAACTGGAAAATCGTCATTGCGTTATGCCCCGTGATCGCCGTCTTGGGATTCGGGGTCCATCATTTGGCTTTTGTCGACCCGCGGCTGTGGGGCGGCTGGTTTCAGATGCTGGACAGTCTTCGCTATGTGCCGATGTTTCTCATCGGCGCGCTGCTGGCGAAACATCGCCGCTTTCTGATCGAAGTCTGGCGGGAGCGCCGCCGGCTTCCGCAGGCGCTGTTCGTCTCAGGCGGTCTGGCAGCCTACACGTACCCTTATTGGCTGCTTCCCCGAAGCGGGCTGCTGCATATGCCGTTTATGGATGAATTCGCGGCATTGGCTGGCGCCGCCGTCTTTCTGACGGCTGCAATCGCGTCTCGGCGCTGGGCGCAAGCCTTGCAGGCGAAGCCTGTGCTGTTTCTGGGCCGTGTATCCTACAGTTTGTATCTCTATCATTTTGTGATTTTACTGGCAGTGGTATGGACGGTTCCCGCCGGGACGCCGATCGTGCTGATCTGGATGCTTGTCGTCGCCATTTCCTTGGCTGTCGCCGCGGCAGCCTACCGTTGGGTAGAGTTGCCGGCGATCGGATGGGGCAAGCGCGCGATCGGCAGCAAGCCCCGGCCGCATGGCGTATTGCTGGCGAATCGGGTGAATAGCCGGTCGTCGGCGGAATAAATTTCGTTGACATGATACAAAATGTATCATAATATGAGAAAGAAAAGCGAGGTGATGGCAATGAAGGCGTACGCAAAACCGGAAATTGTCTTGCATCAGGAAGTCGTATTCGAACATTCCTGGGGCAGCGGCACCAAGGGCAGCGGAAGCGGTAAAGGCAGCGGCAAAGGCAGCGGTAAAGGCAGCGGCAAGGGCAGCGGCAAAGGCGGCGGCAAGGGCGGCGGCGGATGGCCGCCATGGCATTGGTAAGCATCGGATAAGCCGGGATATGATCTGGAGCAATCATGTGCGGGGAAAGAAAGGAGCCGATCCTTTCTTTTCTTGTTTTTAACGATTCAGAAAGTATAAAATGAGCTCTCCTTTTCTGAAAATCGTCTTCGATAAAAACGACATTCTTTGTCCCGAAGGGGACGACGAAGTCGTTTTTACTTGAGCCGTTTTTTCTTGTAGAAGTGTGGATCATAAGGAGGTTGCCATGACGCAGCTGTGGAAAAAAGCGGGCGAGCATACGATTCTGTTCGATTGCCTCGACGGCGATTCGGTCGAATATCTGGATCAGATGTTCGGCGACCGGCCCGAGCCGGAGGAAACGGAAAGACATTCCTATTATCGGATTTCGATTCGCAAAGGCAGGATGCGCAACGAAGGCGTGGACACGATCGTGAGCCGCGGAGAGAAGGGAGACTGGCTGTTCGACCGGCCCGATTATATGCTTCGCATCAGCGCGGACTATCGGGAGGCCGACATTCAATTTTACAACTACATTGCCTTAAGATGCGCAATGATCAACTGGTACAGCGCGATTGCCGCCCGCTTGAATTGGGGGCTTGTCGTTCATGCTTCCTGCCTGATTCAGAATGGAGAGGCGCACTTGTTCGCAGGCGTTTCCGGAACGGGGAAGACGACGGTGGCTTGCTTGTCTTATCCCCGGAAGCTGTTGTCCGATGAAGCCGCGATCGTCAAGCTGTCGGACGACTCCCGCGTCATCGTCTACGATTCGCCGATGAGAAGCGATCTGTTCACGCCTGCTCCGCTGCCGAGCGTGCCGCTAAAGGCCATATACTTGCTGAAGCAATCCGCAGATATCCGGACCCGAAGGATGACCCGTTCCGAAGCGATGCTGGCTTTGTTCGACAAGATCTGGTATTGGCCGCACAACCGGGCCGATGCCGCCAAGGTGGTCCGGTTGTGCAAGCAGTTGGCCGAACGCGTACCCGTCTACGAACTGGAGTTTCAGAAAAATGACTTGTTCTGGAGGGAGATATCATGAACCTGTCGTATGCCAGAATGGCGACAGCCGAGGTGCTGGAAATAGACGGCGAGACGCTGATCCTGAATCCGGATACGTTCGCCGTAACCAAATTGAACGAAACAGCCGGACGAATTTGGGAGATGCTTGAAGAACGGCCGTCTGTCGATCAGTTGACGGAGAGGGTATCTTCGGAATTCGCGGGAGCGGATCGCCAGTCGGTTCGGCAGGATATCGTGCAGTTTCTCGGCCGGTTGGAAGAGATCGGACTGGTTCGGCGTGGATAGCGAAACGCAGCGCACCTTCGCTGCTTTGATGAAGGAGAAGGGGGGTATTCGGCTGCGCGCATCGGGATACAGTATGTATCCATATATTCGGCCGGGGGATATTTGCCGCTTTGAGCGCACCGGGCATCCGCTGCGTCCCGGACAGATCGGACTGGTCGTCAGCGACAAGGGCATCCTGTATTCGCATCGTTTGCACCGCATCGGATATCAATCCGGATTCGTCTACCAATTCCGCGGCGACATGAACCCCGCATATGACAACCCGGTGCGGCCTTACCAGGTTATTGGCATCATGACCGAATTGGACCGCAAAGGCAAAATATTGCCGGAAGGGCAGCGTTCCCGCCGGATGTGGGCTGTGACGGCGATGAGAGGGGTGCTTTTTTTTCGTCTGTGCGCCTTCTTGTTTGCCTGGACGTTGAGATTGAGGCCCGGCCATGCGCCGGGCGGGAGGAATCCGCATGCATCGGTTTGTCAGCAATCTGACAGTGGAAGGTAAGCTGGAGCTGCGAATGGTGCAGTTGGCCGCAGAGTCGCTGGAGGTGTACGACCGGGCAGGCAGGCAGCTTGCGGCGATTCCGAGGCGGCGCATGACCGGCGTCGACGTCGTCGGTACCGGCGGCGCCGTATGGCTGGAAGCTATCATGGATGATGGCGGGAGGCACCGCATTGCTGCCAGTACGCTCAGCGGCGCTGCGGAGATCGGCGATTTTCGCGAACGGGTTTCCGAATGGATTCACGGACCTGTCAATGGCGTTGCGGAACCGTCGGAAGAGCCGGACAGACACCGCCGATCGAAAGCGATGACCTGGGCCGGACGGCTGCGGGTGCTTGCCGGCTTGCTTCGGTACGCACTGCCTTATCGCGGGGCCATCGCTGTATCCGTCATCGTGTTGACGGCCTCGGCCGGCCTGCAGATCGTGCCGCCTTACTTGATGAAATTCATTATCGACGGCGGCGTGCTGGCGTCTTCGGAAATGCATTTCGTCGGTTTGATCGGCTTGCTGGCAGCGGTGCACCTGCTTCAGGCCGCGATTCAGGTACTGCGAACTTCCATCAGCATTCGCGTCGGCAATACGATCATGAGCCGGATTCGCCGGGATATGTTCGACAAGTTGATGAAGCTGTCCGTTCAATACTACGACAAGCGCAAGACCGCCCCGTTCATCAGCCGCATCCAATACGATACGTCCTACGTGGAGGGGTTTCTCAGCGAGGGGATTCCCGCCATGCTGGCGCAGGCCGTCATGACGGCGGCGATCGTCGTGCTGCTGTTTACGCTCGATTGGAAGATTGCTGCGCTGCTGCTCGGTCTGTTTCCGGTGGCGGCGATTTTCATGTGGAAGATTTGGCCGAAGATGCGGGCGATGACCGTCCGGATCTGGAACGCCGAATATGGCTTGCAGCAATATATCGCGGAGTCTCTGCAAGGGATTCGGATCATCAAGGCTTTCCATCAGGAGAGCGCGGAGCGGCAACGCTTCGACGAGTGGAACGATGTGGCGGTCAAGCGCGCAACCGATCAGATGATATGGTCGCAATGGCTCAATCCCGCATTAAGCCTTGCCGTCTCGCTGAGCATCGCCTTCGTGTGGCTGGTCGGGGGGCGGCAGGTGATTCAAGGGGGAACGAGCCTGGGCACCGTCATTGCCTTTACGTCCTACCTCTCCATGTTTCTGGGCCAATTGCGCTGGACGTACCGATCGGCAGGCTGGGCGAACAAATCGATCGCCTCGGCGGACCGCATCCTGGATCTGATGACGACGGCAGAAGAGATGCACGATACGGCAGAGCCGGTGTCGCTGCCCCGCGCCACGGGAGAAATTCGGGTCCGGTCCGTTTCATTCGCCTACGAGAAAGGCAGGGACGTGCTCAAGGATATTTCGCTGCATATTCGGCCGGGCGAGAAGGTGGGCGTTACCGGCCGCTCCGGTGCGGGCAAGTCGACCCTCATCCACCTGCTGTGCCGGTTTTACGACCCGGACACGGGCGGCATCTCCATGGATGGAATCGATCTGCGGCGCATCCCGGCAGCGGACCTGCGCCGGAACGTCGGCGTCGTCTTCCAGGAGACGTTCCTCTTCGACGGCACGATCGCCCAGAATATTGCATACGGCCGGCCTGACGCAACGCCGGAAGCCATTATCGAAGCAGCGAGATCCGCGCATGCACACCGGTTTATCGCCGAATTGCCCTACGGGTACGATACCCGTATCGGAGAGCGGGGGGTGCGCCTCTCCGGCGGAGAGAAACAGCGGATTTCCATTGCCAGGACGTTGTTAATGAATCCCCCGGTGCTCATTCTCGACGAAGCGACCTCCTCCATGGACGCCGAGACGGAACGGGAAATCCAGGCGGCGCTGCACAATCTGTGCCGCGGGCGGACGACGGTCACGATCGCACACCGGCTATCCACGCTGCAGAGAGCGGATCGGATTATCGTACTGGATCAAGGGCGGATCGTCGAGGACGGCACGCATGAAGAGCTTCAGAGACGGCAGGGGATCTATCACCAGCTGCTGAAGGCCGGAAGATTCGTCCCGGCGCCGAAGGAGGCAGCGGTGTAGATGGACGAATGGGACGAATATGTCAGGATCGAGCCGGCGCAAATCCGGTTTCTTCGACGTGCCGGTCGACTGGTTGCTTTATGGAACGGGAGAGAGGAGCCTGTAACGGCAAAGCGGCTGTTCCCGATGTCGCATCCGGACGGCCCCGTCAGGGTGGCGAACGTTCAAGGGGCGGAGTGGGGGATGCTGCCATGCACGCATGGGATGGAGGAGAACAGCAAGGAAACGCTGGAAAACGAATTGCGGCTGAACCCGTTCCTGCCCCGAATCGAAGCCATTCACGCGGTTCGGCGGCGCATGCAGCATTTTGAATGGGAGGTCGCAACCGATTGCGGCATGGCGCGCTTTGAGACGGCGCCCTTATATGAATCCATTTCGGCATTGCCTGGAGGTGTTCGCATGGTGGTTGACGTGCACGATCAGCAGTACCTGCTTCCTGCGGAGAACGATATGGAGAAGATGAGCCGCCGCAGACTGGCCAAATGGTTATGAGCGCCGGAAGTGCTGGAAAGGCTGGAAGTGCCGAAGGTGCCGGAAGTGCCGGAAGTGCCGGAAAGGCTGGAAGCCCGCCGGGAAAACGCCGTCGTTGGCGCCGCATGGCACTGTGGATATCGGGTGCCGTTGTGCTGGTTGTTGCCGGATTGGGGCTTTACGTCTATCTGACGGTTCAGCATACGGCGGAGCGAATGTATCAACCGCTGCCTGCCGACCGGCCGAAATACGTGGCTCGGGACCCGGAGTTAAGACAATTGCAAGATGTTGCCGGAGAAGGCGCGCCCGCGCAAGCCGCCCCGAATGCGCCGGCAGATCTTCCGGCGAACGGCGGTGCGCTGCCGCAACCGGCGGCGGTCCAGGTGCAGGCGAAGGCCCGATCTCCGGGCGCTTTCACCGCGCTTCTGCTGGGCGTGGACCAGCGGCCCGGAGACCGGGGACGCTCGGATACGATCATGGTGGCGACCGTGAATCCGAACAGCGGCAAAGCGCTGCTGTTCAATATTCCCAGAGATACGCGGACCCGGCTCGTCAAACGCGGCTATGACGACAAAATCAACCACGCCTACGCCTACGACGGAATCGCGGGCGCGATGGCAACGGTTGAAAACTTTCTGGATATGCCTATCGATTACTATGTTCAAGTGAACATGGAAGGCTTCGAAACGATTGTCGATCAACTGGGCGGCGTGGACGTGGACAGTGCGTTTGCATTCGATATCGACGGGTTCTATTTCCCCAAGGGCGCGCAGCATCTGAATGGAGAATATGCACTGAAGTACGCCCGCATGCGCTTCGAAGATCCGCGCGGCGACTTCGGGCGCAACGAACGGCAGCGGCAGGTGGTCAGAAATTTGTACCATCGCGTCACGCAATGGGACAACGTCGCGGCCTTTGCCGGATTGCTGGACACGATAGGCGATCATGTACGGACAAACCTGACCTTCGATCAGATGCAGAAGATGTTCGTGAAATACCGGACGAAGGTTGCGACAATCGAAAGCACGGAGATCAAAGGGCAAGGTACCCGGATCGGCGGCATTTATTATTATTTGGTAAACGATACGGAGCGAACGCGCATCCATGATGCGATGAAAGCAGAGTTGCTGGAGGACTGATCGGCCGGAGCCGGGAATGGATCGGGGCAATCGATTACGAGAAAAGATAGCCCCGGACCGCGTTGTGTCGATTATCGACGCAACTCCATCGAACTACCGCTCCCCAGGCGGAAAAGGGAAGCATGTGGACTAAGCTCAAAGGCTGTGCGTTAGATTCTAATTATTTGTAAAAAGTTCTTCAACTACATTCAAATTCGTAAGCGATTGCCCGGGCAATCGCTTATGATGCCGTCCGCACCATGTCCGCCTGTTGCCCCGCCGATATCGCCCAAATGATGCCGTTCGCACCGTGTGCGCCTGTTGCCCCGCCGATACCGCCCAAATGATGCTGTCAGCAGTTGTTTTTCAACTTCGTAAGCGATTGCTCTGGGGAATGGATCAGGGCAATCGCTTACGAAAGTATGGTTGTGTGGAGGATGGTGGGGAATGGTGGCGAGCGAAATAAGTGGAAAAGTCCAGTTAAATGGCCGCGATCTGAGTCGTAAAAAACCAATTAACTGGTTAAGTCCATCTATTTCGGCACCGGCGGCCTCGTTTGCCCCTGCTCGTCCGAATTTAACTGGACAAATCCATTAAACCGCCCCACACCCCGCCAAATCATACGCAATAACTGGACAAATCCATTTGTTTGCAAACCGCTGTGAAGTCCGCCGTGGGATTCGTAGGCGATTGCTCTGGGGAATGGATGCGTTAGCTTCTTGCCCTTAAGGAAAAGATGATATAATGTCATCTGACAAGCATATCGGGCGAAATGAGGTTAAGTCATGCACTGGCTGATCGCGGCGCTTCTCGTCTTCCTCTTCCAAGCGGCGACCATATTGGTGCTGGAATATCGCAGGCCCTCCAACGCGATGGCATGGCTGTTCATTCTGTTTCTTTTCCCGATGGTCGGGTTCGTGCTCTATTACTTCCTGGCACGCGAATATCAGCGGCGAAGACGCGTTCGCAAACGCAGCGTTGTCGACGCGCAGCGCCGTGCCGAGATCATCGGCAGGAGCCGCATGATCACCCGGCCGGAGGAGATGCCCGCTCCCGAGTTCGCGCATCAGGAGCGGTTGTTCAAGCTGCTGCTCAAAGCCGGGGCCGCACCGATTACGGGCTGCAACCGGACACGGGTGCTGACGAACGCCGAATCGGCCTATGAAGCGATGCTGGCGGCAATCCGCGGCGCAAAGCATCATATCCACTTCTCCTCCTACATCATCCGGGACGACGAGACGGGGCGCAAGTTTCGCGAAGAATTGATTCGCAAAGCACGGAAAGGCGTCCAGGTGCGGGTGTTGTATGACGGCATCGGCAGCATCAAGCTGCGGGGCGGGTTTTTCGTGCCGTTGACGGAAGCCGGGGCGGAATGCGCCAGCTTCTTTCCATTTCGGCCTTCCTTCCTGAAGAAAAGAATGAACTACCGCAATCATCGCAAAATTCTCGTGACGGACGGTGTGCGGGGGTTTGTGGGCGGCATCAATATCGGCGACGAGTATCTCGGCAAGCATAAGCGGCTCGGCTTCTGGCGGGACACGCATCTGGCGCTGGAAGGCGACGCGGTATACGGCCTGCAGGAGGTGTTCCTCCGCGATTGGGAAATGGCGACCCGCCGCAATCCGCATGATCCGGCGTATTTTCCCGCACATGCCTGCATGGGCAGCGAAGTCGTCCAGATCGTAGCCGGCGGTCCGAATCGGCGGGACGACGCGATTCACGAGACGCTGTTCGCCGCGTTGTCGGCCGCGAAGGAACGAATCTGGATCACGACGCCGTATTTCATTCCCGACGCCAGTCTCGCCATGGCGCTCAAGATCGCCGCGATGAGCGGCGTCGACGTTCGGCTCATCGTGCCGCTCGTGCCGGATACGTATCTGGTGCATGCGGCGACGATGTCCTACGTGGACGAGTTGATGAGCTACGGCGTGCGGTTCTGGCAGTATAAGCGCGGGTTCATTCATGCGAAGGTCGTCATCGTCGATCGATTGATGGCATCGGTCGGCACCGCCAACATGGATTTGCGCAGCTTCTTCTTCAACTTCGAGGTGAACGCGTTGCTGTTCGATGAAGCGGGAATCGCAGAGCTGGAGCAGGATTTCGAGCAGGATTTGGAGGACAGCGCAGAGGTGGAGCTGTCGGCGTTCCGCAAGCGGCCCCGCCGCGTGAAAGCGAAGCAGGCGCTGGCGCGGATGCTGTCTCCGCTGCTGTGAAGGTTTGGCCTTGCGAGTAACGCTTCCCTGTATTATGTTGGATCGGGATCAGCCGAAGGGGGGACGAGCATGGACGCGAATCAACTGCTGGCATTAACGGCGCGCGGGGAAGATTCAACTCTGCAATATAAGGAAAAAATCGAAAGCGCCGATGCCTTGGCAGCCGAGATTTGCGCATTCGCGAATGCGGGGGGGCGGCACCATCCTGGCAGGGATCAAGGATAACGGTGAAGTCGCGGGACTAAGCTTCGAACAAGTAGGACGTCTGAACCGACTCATCTCCAATGCTTGTTCGCAAAAGGTCGACCCACCCGTTTCGGTCACGACCCGCAATGTAACGATTCGCGATGCGATTGTCGTCTGCATCCAAGTTCCGATCGGCACCAACAAATTTTATATGGCTGGCAGGCGCGCAATATCGCGACAGCCGGGATATTACGGGATCGATCGAATATTTGTTTGCCGGCGCGATGGCTTTTTTGAACAATCAATTGCGGCGCACGCAAACAACGCCGAATTTCAACACTATCGGTACGCTGGAGATTCCCGAAGTCGCGTTGGAAGAAGCGGTTTTGAACGCGCTTATTCACCGCAATTATTTGATCAACAGTCAAATTCGTTTGTTCGTGTTCGATAATCGGGTTGAAATTATCAGTCCGGGCAGCTTGCCGAATACGGCAACGGTCGAGACGGTCAAGCTTGGCATCCACATCGAACGAAACCCCATCGTCTCCTCTCTCGTGAAAGATATCGATAATATTCCTTACCGCGGCGTTGGCACCGGAATTAGCCGTATTTTGAAGGAGTGCCTTGAGGCAAAGGTGAATGTCGAATTGATCGACAACAAAGAGGCCGAACAGTTCACTGTCGTGTTTACAAGAAAACAACAGAATCCTATCGTGTGAAACGCATCCGTTCCATCCGCAGCGTTTTCATCTTGCCTGACCGCTCATCTTCATGCTCGCCAGCACATGCTCCAGCGGCTGCGGCTTCATCTGTGCGATCAGATCGCCGCGTTCATGCAGCCTCTGCTCCATATTGAGCAGGTTGAAATCTGCTGCAACAGGGTTGCGGCCGACTTCCTCCCATGTGAGCGGAGCCGATACGGGCGCGCCGGGACGCGCGCGTGTCGTATAGGGCGCGGCCAGCGTCCGCCCGGGGAAGAACTGCAAGTAGTCCAGGTAGATGAGCGTGCCCCGGTCTTTCTTGAACCGTTCTACCGTGAACAACCCGGGATGGCGCGTTGCAAGGTATTCCGACACGAATTTGCCGAATGCCCGCAATTCCTCGAACGTCGGACCGCGCTCGATCGGCATCACGACCTGGACGCCGGTAGCGCCGGACGTTTTCGGCACCGCATCCAATCCCAGCGAATGCAGCAATTCGCCCACGCAGCCGGCCGCTTCCATGATGCGCGGCTCCTCTTCCACCGATGGGTCGATATCGAGAATCCACCGATCCGGCAAACTCTCTCCAATCTGTTCGCACGATGCATGCAGCTCCAGGCAGTACAGACTCCCCAGCCACAGCAGCGTTTCCATATTGTCCAGGACGACATAGCGCGTGTCCCGTTCCATCTCCGTGCGGACGAAATCAGGTGTCGGCTGCGGAGCGTTCTTCTGATAGAATGACTTGCCTTCCGAGCCTTCCGGATAGCGGATCGTCGTCAAGTATCGGCCTTTCGTGTGAGGCAGCATATAGGGGCCGATCCCCGCAAGTCGTTCGATATAATCCAGCTTCGTAATGCCCAGGTCGGGCCACAGCAGCTTGTCCGGGTGCGTGACGGCAAGTTCGTATTCGCCCAGTTTGACAATCGTCGGCGCGGCAGCAGGCATTTCGGAGGATCCCCTTCCCGGTGTATAATGGGCATGGACTGGTAAGGACATTGCTTGCAGTATGCCCAACCGGGAGTAAAATTTGCAACGCCGGATTCAGCAGATTTTCACAGGGATATAAGTACATAAGCATATAGTGAGGGGCTAGTTCGATGAGAAATTCAAATCGCCGCGGCGGTGCGCACAAGTCCGGGCATCCTGGCGGAGAGAGTCAGGCCGGTCGCAGCCGCGGCCGTCATGCGGCGGACAACCAGGGCCAGGGAGATCGCAGCGGATTCCACTCCGATCGCCGCGTATCCAAGCCGGCAGCAGGGACGAACCTGTCGTCCGGAAAGCCGAGTCGTCCGAAGAGCAGGGATGGTGAGCCGTCGAAGAAATCGAGCGGTGCGAACGTCCGAACAGGGACGCCATCCCGGAAGTCTTCAAGCGGACGAACCCAGGCAGGCATCGGTCCGGGCAAGTCGGCGGGAACGCGAATCCAAGCAGGCGCGATGACGGGCAAGTCGGCGGAGAAACGTGTCCAAGCAGGCGGGATGAAGGGCAAATCGACAGGGATGCGAACGCAAACGGGCGCAATGTCGGGTAACCCGGCCGGTGAGCGAGTCCAAACAAGATCGGACAAGCCGGCGCCAATGCTCAAAATGGGCCGCATCAAAGGCGAGTGGATGGATATCCGGCTGCCGGATAAGCTTATGCATGCGCCACTGCAGGTCATTTTGCAGCACACGCCTTTGCCGGTCAAGCTGGCGTCCCGAATGCAGCGCGGCAAAGGATTGTTGCTGCAAGGCTCGACGCTTAGACTGCAACTGTTCCCCCGGGATCGCCCCGATTTCCCGCCGGACTGGATGGAGCTTAACATCCTGTACGAGGATGAATTCACGCTCGTCGTGAGCAAGCCCGCCGGGATCGAGGTGCACCCGAGCGAGCACGGACAGCGCCGGACGCTTGCGCATGGCGTAGCTGCCTATTATGAGATGAGCGGCCAGGAGCTGCGGGTTCGCCATATCCACCGGATCGATAAGGACACGACAGGGCCGGTCCTGTACGCGAAGAACGAATTTGCCCATTATCAATATGACAGCGCCATGCGCGAGAAGCGAATCGAGCGTATTTACTTGGCCTTGGTGGAAGGCGTGCTGCCGCAGGATAAGGGAACGATCGACAAGCCGATCGGGCAAGACCGCCACCATTCCACGCGCCGCCGCGTGAGCGAGACCGGCGATGCCGCCGTCACGCATTACGAAGTCGTCGAGCGCTACGCGGATCATACGCTGGTCCGGCTGCGGCTGGAGACCGGGCGGACGCATCAGATCCGCGTGCATATGGCGGCGATCGGCCACCCGCTCGCCGGCGACGGCATGTACAGCGGCACGCGCAAGCTGATGGTCCGCCAGGCGCTGCACGGCGAGCAATTGATCTGGCCGCACCCGTGGAGCGGCGAGAAGCAGCAAGTCCGCGCCCCGCTGCCGGACGACTTCGCCCAAGCGCTGGAGGAGCTGCGCGGGAGGTGACGGCTGTCAAACGATATGCCGCCGCCGGACGGTCAGGAATGCATGCTTGTCGGGTTTGGCGGCGATCCGGTGCATCCGATCAAGGTGTTGACCTCATAGGGTTCGAAACGATCGACTTGACCTTCATCGTGCAAATCGTCTACATTCAATCTAGCTCTAATCGGTTCTATGGTGGAGAATGGAATTCATATTTTCATAACTGGAGGAGTGTTTGAAGATGATAACGGGAAGCGGAACACATGTGTACGACATTGCGGAAGGTTGGGCCAAATTACCGAACGGCATCGCCTTCGGCTATACCCACGGAATCGTGGTCGATTCCAGCGATAACGTTTACGTCTTCCACACCCGCAAGCCGTGCGTTGTGAAATTTGACCGGAACGGCAACTACTTGTCGTCTTGGGGGGACGAATTCGAAGGAGGCGCCCACGGCTGCTATCTTCATTCCGAACAAGATGCGGAATATTTGTATTTGACGAATCCGGACACGGGGTCGGTTGTGAAAACAACCCTGGACGGCGAGACGGTGCTGCGACTGGAAAAGCCCGATCTGCCGGACATTTACAATGATGAACGGCCATACAAGCCGACCGATGTTGCAGTGGCGCCCAACGGCGACATCTACGTAGCGGACGGGTACGGACAGAGCTACATTCATCAATACGGTGCCGATGGACGATATATCCGATCCCTGGGAGGTCCTGGAAAAGGGGAGGGGCAATTGAACTGCCCGCACGGCATTTCCGTCGACCTGCGCAGCGGAGAGCCGGAGCTTTATGTGGCGGACCGCGGCAACAACCGGATTCAGGTACTTACGATGAACGGACAGCATAAACGTTTTATCATGGACGACATGGATTTGCCGTGCAGCTTCTATTACTACGGAGATGAAGTTTATTTTCCGGACTTGCACAGTCGGGTGACGGTGTTCGACGGCAACGACAGGCTTATCACCCATCTTGGCGAAGATCAGCAGGCTTACAAGCAGCAAGGCTGGCCCAACGTGCCGGCAGATTATTTCCGCCCGAACAAGTTCAGCTCGCCTCACGGAGTGTGCGTGGATTCCCGCGGCGATGTGTATGTGGCTGAATGGACGGAGAATGGCCGGGTGACGAAGTTGGTTCGACGGAGGCAACCATAATCGCCATTGCGTCGAATAGATAACCAATGGTACCCACCGGAGAGGACCAAAGCTCATGAGTCAGGAAGAAAGCGGCGACAAGGAGCTTCGGCGTCGACCCGTCGACTTCGAAGGAGACGGAGAACCTGGGCAGTCGCCTGATCGCGAAGACGACAAGAGGAACCGGCAAGGGTCCATTGACCGTGATGACGGCAGCGAGACGTTCGATGCGGAAGCGTATTTCGCAAACGATATGAGCTTCGAAGAAGAAGAGGCGGAGGATGAACGGACGCCGCGGCGAAAATGGGTTCGAAACACCGTCATGGCGCTGATCGTGGCTGCCCTGTTCGGCAACATTCTGGCGTTCTGGCCGCAGATATACAATCGGGAGACGTTGCCGTTTCTGTTCAAGTCGCAGGAACTGTCCGCCCGTGAAGATATTCAGAGCTATAAGGAAGCGGTCGTGCTCGTCAGCACGGACAAGGGCAAAGGAACGGGATTCCATATCTCGCGCGGATACATCGTCACCAATTATCATGTCATCGAAGGCGCCGGTTTTTCCCTCGTCAAGTTCCCCGGGGACGACAGGGAATACCGGGCGGAGCAGGCCGGCGTCGATCCTGCGCTTGATATTGCCATTCTTCGGGTGGATGACGAAGGCCGCACCCTGCCGTCCATCGACATCGAGCGGGAACGGCGATGGGAAGCGGGCGACAAAGTATATGTCATCGGCAACCCCTTGTACTTCACGCAAATCGCCGGCGAAGGCCAGGTGCTGGGCCTCGTGCCGATCAGGGGCAGGGAGCGGCCGGCCATGGCGGTGGATGCTCCGGTGTTCAAGGGCAACAGCGGCAGCCCGGTCGTGAATGAGCAGGGCAGGGCGATCGCCGTGATTTACGCTACCGGCGAGCTTCGGCAGGAAGAAGGGGACACGATTCAGGTCGGCCTGGCCGTGCCGCTAGGAGACGTGGATCGCCTGCTGAACGCGCTGTCGTGATAGATGTGCTTATCACCATACGAATACAGAGCCGTTTCCGCTCCTCCTAGTATATTGATCCCGAAATAATGTAACTATATTCCAAAGGTTTTTGGTATAATCTGCATAGAACATTTCGACCGGAGAGATACCATGCCCTTCAAATCAAACAAAGAAAAACTTCAACTTAATG
>Ga0222429_100112_pt1 | contig 138890 bp, 96 predicted proteins | sample 1B50Ametagenome_FD_182475 | JGI IMG/M metagenome (GOLD analysis project Ga0222429, IMG submission 182475) | Enriched microbial communities from leaf-cutter ant dump, University of Wisconsin, Madison, United States - 1B50A (version 2) | ecosystem: Environmental > Terrestrial > Nest > Insects nest... | reverse complement strand
TTGTTTAACGACCCCTCGCTTTTTCCATGTTTCAGGTTTTGTGCTCATTCCAACCCCTCCCCTTATTTCATCGGTCAGTTATCCACAATTTTGAATCGAGCATAATTTCCTAAACAATAAGAAAAACGGCTCCGCCGTCCTTTAAAAAGGACGGTTCCGTTATTCGCACAATATCAGCCCGAGTATAGGTGAAACTTATACTTTCTGATATGGTGAACGAATACGGCGGAAGCGTACGGGTTCGTACGCTTTCCGCCGTATTTCTTCCGCGGCGTTTTTGGTATGATGGTGGAGGGTGTGTCATGAAAAGTAGAATGAGCAGCTTGACGTTCAAGATGTTTATGATCTGCTTCGCCTTCGCGCTGATGTGCGTCGCCATTATCAGCCATCTCTCCTCCCGGTTTGTCAAGGAACAGGCTGTCGAGTGGGAATACGAATATACGAGCCGGATTTTATCCACAGTCAACGAATATTTGTCGTTGAATTTTACGACCATGCAGACGATCCTGTTTTCCGTGGACTCCTTGCTGGGAACGGGCGATTTCAACGAATCGCGCATCGGCAATCAGCTCGATTATCTGTATGAAGCGAACATTCAGCACATTTCCAATGTGTACATCATCAAGGACAATTACAGCATAATCGGCGGCCGCACCATTACGCGCGTCGCGAACGAGCCGCTGCCCGAGCTCGAACCGATCTATCGCAACGCCAGATCGAGCATCTTCTCGACCACGGTCAGCCTCCCCTACCATAGCCGATTTTCGGGCCGGACCGTGACGGTATCCCGGGTGTCGAAGTACGACCGGTCGCTGGTGGTCGCGGTGGACGTCAGCATCGGCGAGCTGGAGAACAAGCTGCTGCAAATTCACCGGCAGGAAAAGGTGCGGCTGTTTATTCTGGACTACGAGGGAGATGTGCTGGCCCACTCGGACGAAGCGGATCGCACCACGGAGGCGCAGGGCACCATCGGGGGGCTGGACCCCCGGCAAATTGTCGGCGCGGCCGGTCCCGCCTTTACCGGCGGGAACAGGGAAACCTCCGGCCCGTCCTTCATGAAGCTCCACTCTCCGACATACAACTGGCTGTTGGTCGCCGTCAGCGACGGTTCCCGCCTGAGCCAGACGCTGGCCCGCATCGACAGGCATTTTCTTTTACTGCTCTCTGTCGGCATAGCGATGAGCGCCGCGATCGCCGCCATGATCACCCGATATATCCGGCGTCCCGTCTTCGCGCTCACCCGCAAAATGCGCAAGGTCGAGCAAGGCCAACTGGACGTCCGGGTCGAGATGGATCGCAACGACGAGTTCGGCTACTTGTCCCGCACCTTCGACAGCATGCTGTTTCAGATGCGGGAATTGTTCGCTCACCTGAACGCGAACAAGGAATTGCAGCGCAAGCTGGAAATCCAGGTGCTGCAGGCGCAGATCAATCCCCATTTTCTGTACAATACATTGAGCGCCATCAGCAACGTGGTCAAGCTCGGTTGGCTGGACAAGGTCGACCCGGTCATTCGCTCCCTGATCGCCATTCTGGAGTACGGAGTCGAACAGCCTTCCGAGCATGTGCCTCTGGAGGAAGAGCTGCAAAATGTCCGCGACTATCTGGTCATCCAGAATATTCGCTATAACCGCGAGTTCCAGTTGGTCGAGGACATCGCTCCCGAATTGCGCTCGTTCGGGGTTTTCCGCATGTTTCTCCAGCCGATCGTCGAAAACAGCCTGTTTCACGGATACAAGAGTGGACGCGAGGAAGGAAATATCCGAATCGAGGCGTACGCGCAGGGGCATACAATCGTCATTTCGGTGTGCGACGACGGTGTCGGCATCGACAAGGAGAAAATCGCCGGATTGTTGCACCGGCAAGAACAGGGGCACGAACCGGACAGACGGAGGCGCATCGGGCTGGCCAATATCCATGGCCGAATCCGGCTGCACTACGGTGAAGCTTACGGACTGAGCATCGCCAGCGAACCGGGAGAGGGAACCTGTGTCCGGGCGGAATTTCCGTCGCCTGTCGGGAGGGATGGGGCATGATGACTGTACGTTGCCTGGTTGTGGATGACGAAGAGTTGACGGTCAGGCGTCTGCGCTTGTTTTTTGACGCGCTGGCGGATCAGGGCAAACCGTACGGGTTGGTCGGCGTTGCCTATTCGGGAGACGAAGGGCTGCGGTTCGCCCGGCAATTGCAGCCGGATATTATTATCACGGACATCATGATGCCCGTGATGGACGGCATCGCCATGATCGAGCGGTTCCGGCAACTGCGGAGCGAAACCGAATTTATCATTTTGACGGCGTATGCCGATTTCGAATACGCCAAGCAGGCGATTCGGCTGGATGTGTCCGACTATGTCGTAAAGGTCCCGTTAAGCGATGAAGATTTGCTGCGGGCGCTGGACAAAGCGACGCTTCGGCTGCAACAATCGAAAAAGCAGGCCGAGCGGTTGCGCAACCTGGATATGTCGATGCTCCGGAATCGCCACCGGGTGTTCAGGCAATTTTTGCAGGAGCTGCTGCGCGGCGAAATCAAAATCGAGCAAGCGATGGAGCAAACCGCGAGCTACGATATGAAGCTGTTTCAAGGCCATTATTGCTGCCTTGTCATGGAGATGGACCATTATACGGATTTTATACACCGATACCCGATCTCGGATCGGGGCATTCTGAAATACGGCATTCTGAACGTGGCCGAGGAAACGCTGCAAGCGTTCGGCAACTGCTTCGTCTGCGAATTCGAGCGTCATCGATTTATCGCTTTTCTGGAATGGCCCCAGTTGTACAGTGCCCGGGAAAATGACGAAAAGTGCCGGGAGATCGGCCTGACGCTCGTTCAAAATATACGGACCTATCTGAAGCAATCGATCTCCGTCGGGTTCAGTTCGCCGGGCAAAGGCTGGGCGGAAATTGTCCTTGCCTGCCGACAAGCGCTGGAAGCGTGCGACGAACGCTATTACGACGGGCCGAGAACGATCGCGACCTCGCGCCGCACCGCCGCCGGAGCGGCCGACGCTTTTTTGCGACAGGCGGACGACTGCTTGCGCGAGCGCCTTCAGCATGGCCGCGGCGATTCCGGCGAAGCCGAAGCGCTGCAAGCCGAACTGCTTCGGCTTCGGCGGGAAGCCGAACAATGCCGCCCGCCCCGCGAGGCGCTCACGGCGCTTCTGAAGGAGCACCTGGTTGCGATCCGCAATCGCTTCGCCGACCGGAACCCGAACCCGCCGCTGGCGGAAGAAGACGATTTGTCCCATATGTCGCTGGCGGAACAGATCGCCTGGCTTTCCGGGTATGCGGGCAAAGCTTTGACGGCGAAGGGACTATCCGGACGGCCCGATATTTCCAAAGCCGTCAACTATATCGAACGCAATCTTGCCGAACGCCTGTCGCTGCAGACAATCGCCGAGCAGGCCAATCTGGCGCCGGCCTATTTCAGCAGCCTGTTCAAGCGGGAAATGAAGGAAAGTCTGATCGATTATATCAATCGCAAAAAAATCGAGCTGTCGATGGAACTGCTGGATCGCGGGAGCTATACGAACCAAGAGCTGTGCGATCTGGTCGGCATCCTTAACGAAGCCTACTTCTGCACCCTGTTCAAGCAAAAAACCGGCTGCACGCCGGGCCAATACCGCAAAAACCGCGGGCGCCGCACGGACGGCTCGCCCGACGGCCGATCATGACTTTCAAAAACGAAGGAGCGCCGCCGTCACATTAGCGGTCGCTCCACAGCCACAAATCGCGCCGTACTCCCCGCACCCGCAAACCCACCGCAATAAAGTGTCTCTCCGCCACAATTTGGGCTCGCATGCGGATGTGCGTGCGAAATAGCGTCTCTCCGCCACAATTTGGGCTCGTATGCGGGTGTGCGTGCGAAATAGCGTCTCTCCGCCACAATTTGGGCTCGTATGCGGGTGTGCGTGCGAAATAGCGTCCTCCGCCGCAAATTGGGCTCGCATGCGGGTGTATGTGCTCCACAGCCACAAATCGCGCCGTACGCCCGCAAACCCGTCGGCCTGCCTGAATGATTGTCATGGATACACATCGGCTTAACCTCCCTTCCGACTCCTATTTTCCTCTCGGTAAGGCTCCGAACTTGTCGCTGATTTTGCCCATTGAGGAAGGCCTCTCAAAACCATCATTCTCTTGCACAGGTTCCGACGGTCGGAGTTTTACAACGTATGCTCCTCCTTGCGGATACATCATTCTCCACGGTAATTCGCCATTCAAATTGTCGTTCTTCCCCGGGCGCGAGCTCCTGAACTCCGGTTTCGGGCGACTTCAATGGAAGGTTGAAAGCATCCGGGAGACAGGAATGCGGTTCCAGGGATACCGCTTCTCCCCATTCAGGAAGAAACAGCGCCAGCGTGGAGAAGAAATTGCCCACCCGATAGTAAATCCGGCGTTCCGCATTCCGGTCTTCCAGTCTGCAGACGTACGTCGAGCTTTGCTTCCGACCGGACATGGATCTGCATTGAAAGAAATGTAAATTTTCCGCAACCTGCAATAAATCCAGGCCTTTGCGGACCGATACAGCCAGATCGGTTGGCTTCGGCAAAGCGCAGATGGAGCCGTCCCGATCCATCGGCCATTGTCCGGATACAGGAATCCGGAGCGATGTACGGCGAAGATCGCAAACGAAATAAGGATGATATCCCAGAGAGAAAGGAGCATGCTTGCTCCCCTCATTCCGGGCGGCCCCTTCAAGGCACAGCGCTCCGTCTTTCAAACGGTATCGAACGGATATACGCAAATCCGCCGGGTACGAGGCAAAGCGCAGAGGATCGTCCCGGTACGCGTATTCTGCCTCCAAATATGCGCCTCGCACAGCATCGACTCCATATTGCAAGATGCGCCAAGCAACCTTGCCTATCTCTCCATGCATATTGTGTGTGTCGGAACCGGTCGGAAGCTTGTAATTCACGCCGCGATGCCGGAACAAGCCCCTGCTTGTTCGACCGGGCGGACTGAGTACCGGAATCCCGTAGCGAAACGGCGTCGCTCTCAGCGCTTCCAAGGAAGGAGGCTGCAGCACGACGTCTCGCCCCCGGGAAGCGAATCGGATCACGTTCATGCCGAAATCCGGCAGCAAGTCTATCTCAGTCTGTGCGCCGGCGTCACGCAGTCGGCAGATACGCTCGCCTTCCCATTCGCCCCAATCGCAACCATAATGGCTCATGAGCGCTTACACCTCCATCTCCATCCTGTACCCTTCATCTGGAAGATAAATATGCAAACACCTGCATGGCCGAAGCCATGCAGATGTTTGCGACAGCTCGACCGCAACAGACGATTCCTGTCCTGCGCTCAGGTCATCTTTGGATCTGCAAGTCAGGATCGGCGCCGGCGTCAGGGCAGGTCATCCTGACGGTCCTCTGTTCGTGACGCGGCGTCATTCTATATAAATTCGAGCACACGCATGGCGCGTAAGAGGATGACCGCTGCCTGGGCTCTTGTGGCCGACTTGGCCGGAGCCAAGGTGTCCGACGTGACGCCGTTCAGCACGCCAAGACCGACAAGTTCGGCAATCGGCGTCGTCTCCCATGCCCTCAAACTTGCGGTGTCCTTGAACTTCTCCAGTACCGACGTATCTGCCTTCGCGGCATCCGCGCCCTGAACCATGGCAAGCGCTCTGGACACCATCACGGCCATCTCCGCACGAGTGATTTCTCTGCCGGGAGCAAAGTTGTCGCCGTTTACGCCGTAAACGATGCCGTATTGAGCTGCCGTGCCGACGAATCCTGCATACCAGGCATCGCGGCTCACATCCGCGAACTTCGCCGCCGCTGCGGTATCCGGGGTCAAGCCGAGCGCTCTGACCAACAATGTCGCGAATTCGGCTCTTGTAATGTTTTTCTCCGGATTGAAGCGCGTATCGCTCACGCCCTTCACGATCAGCTTGGATGCCATTAACGAGATATCGGCTTCCGCCCAATGTCCCTTTAGATCGGCAAAGTTCTTGCTGAAGATAAGAACCGTATACACGCTGTTGCCCGGACGCTTCAGTTCAATCGCCTGCCTGCCGCCTATCGTCACAATCCTCGAAGGAACCGGAATGAACTCGCCGGACACCGGATCGTACATGACCGCTGCCGTCTCATTCGGATTCACGGCATTGTCCAGATACAGGATGCGGCTCGTGTACACCGTACCGAAATCTTCAAGCTCTTCTTCCCTGCCTTGCGCGACCAGTACGATGCTGAACTTCACGCCCTCGTCGCTGGCAAGCGTTGCGTCTATCTCGCCTGCTTTTTGTTTCAACAGCGCAAGGAGATCGTCATCCACAGGTTCAATCTTCACCTGGACGGACACCTCGTCTGCCGATACGCCGTTGCGGGCGGCGAACGCGTCAAGCGCCAGAATGCTTATCGGCAATTCATAGACGGCCATGTCCGTTTCGCTCCGGATAATCGTGTCTCCGGCCTTGCCGGCCGCTTCCGCAAGCGCCTTGCCCGGTAGCGTCAATTGGATGCTTCCGCTTATTCCCGTCGCATCGATGGTTACTTTGGCTCCTTGTCCGCCAGTAGATGGGGATTGGCCGGCTGCCGCCAACGCTTTCGTGAACGCATCGGAAGAAACAACTACCTTGTTTACGACACCGCCGGCTGCCGTTGTCTCCTTCGTCACCTGCAAATTGCCTTTTTCGACAACCGGGCTGCCCGCAGCATTGCCGTTATCGCCATTGTTGTCGTTGTTGCCGTTGTTGCCGTTGTCGCCATTGTTGTCGTTGTTGTCGTTGTTGCCGTTGTTGCCATTATCGCCATTATCGCCGTTATCGCCATTGTTGCCATTGTCTCCGCCATTCGATTCAGTCTTGGCCGGCACGGTCACGTTGATGACCGCAGTCGTGCCGACATCATTCGGGTCGTTATCGTCGGTCACCGTAAATGTCAGCGCAACAACGGTCGCCACGGCAGGCGGGACAATGGTTCCGTCCAGCGCGATGATGCCCGGCGGCGTCGCCGCAGCGATAGCTATCGCGAAGCCGGAGGGAACCCCGGGCATGGTCAGTTGAGTCGCGTCCTTTGCCGGAGTAGTCACCGCGGTGATGGCGTCCGCAATGTCCTGCGCGGTGGGATCGGCTGCAATGACCGTCACCGTGTAAGTATTAAAGCTGCCATCCTCGGCGGTAACCGTGTAGGTCACGGGATCCGTAAAGTTCTGCACGATGCCGGAAGCCGGGCTGATTGTTGCGCCGGCTGAGCCGACAACTGTTGGCGCAAGCTCGGTGACATCGGTGCCGAAGGGCAGGATCACCGTGATGTGCTGCCCGTTGATTTCCCCGCTCTTGCCATTGATGACAAACGATGTGATGTCCTTGTCTGAGCTTACAGGCCTGAAAGTAGCGTTAATTTCCACAACATCGTCCGCTGGCATGGTGAAATTGGTTATCGAAGCGGTCGGATCGGCAAATGCGACAGACGGATTGTCGCTCGTCCAGCCAGCCAGTACATAACCTGTGTCGGGAGTGGCTTTGACGGCGACCGTGTCGCCCGCGGCAGCATAGCGGGCACTGCTGCCGGAAGCTGCGAACGCGGCGATCGTGCCGTGTGCGGCTGCATTGAATTTAAGCCTGCCGTAATCCTTGTCGGTATTCTGGAACCTGATGTAGTCGACATAGAACTCCTCGTCCGGCAGCGTGCCCATGCCGAGCGAAATGTATATCCGTTCGATATCGCCGCCCCATTGCGGTCCGTCCTTCATGTCGACGGTGTAAATTTTATAATCGGTTGTGCCCGGGCTGCTATTGTCAAACCGCACACTCTTGTAACCCGGAACATAGTTCACGGCTCCGCCCAATGTGGAGGCACTGTTATGCCTCATGCGGACTTTGGCGTATCTGGCGTTTCCGTCAGCGGTCGACAAACTGATCTTGGGTCCCCACATGGCAACTTCGGTCCATGAATCGTCCGAGGGGAGGCCGTGTCCGCCGACAGCGCCAACCGGGTCGTTCGCTTGCCAGGCCAAATCGCTCAAGTATACGTAGGAGCCCGCTTTATTAGCGGCGGTCCAGCCTTCCAAATCGGTGTCAAACTCCCATGAGATCACAACCTCTTCCGATTTGATGGTATTGGCGGCGGCAGCGTACACATAGTCTCCATCCCTTGTGAATGTTACAGGCTTGCCGTTCAGGGTGACGCTGGCGGCGCCCGGCGCATAGATGGCGATAGCTTTGGAAGCGTCGGCGGAATGTGCGAGCAAAGAACCGCTTATCGCAAGCGCGCTGCCGTTCCAATCGATCCCCATGTCCGATATAGGCGTTGCGGACGAAATAATCGATGTCCCGCCGCGTTCGAGCGACTTGCCGTCCTTGACGGTTGCCTGTACATAACTGCCCGACGGATCGGTCTCGATGTACGCGGTTTTGCCGTCGAAGCTGTATGCCCCGAAGGTCACCGCGCCATCCGGCGTCTTATGGTTCAGGTAGTAGTAGCCGATATTGCCGCCATTTCCGTCGTCGAGGTTGATTTGCAGAGCCGTGGCATCGGACTTGGGCAAAGACGCGCCCGCCGGAAGCCGCGAAACTGTTACATTTGGGTTATCCCCTTCTCTTGTCGGATAGAGCACGGTGTCAAAGGTCGTTAAAGCGGCGGTGTTATTAATTTCGTAGGCAACGTAGTCAGCATACGTATAAAAGCCGCCGTAAGGCGAGAAATATCCGGTTTTCACCGATGCGTTTGTAAGACCCGAAGGATCTGCGGGAATAATCTGCATGTTGGCGCCGGTCGCATAGGCCGACTTCGCTGTTCCTGTGGCCGGGTCGATCGTGACATTGGCGTTGGGCGTATAATGCCATGTTTGTTTATAGCTGTGCTGCGCCCCGTTTTTGTTTGCCAGACTGTCGGATACAATCCAGAACTTGCCCCGCAGGAACAGGACATTGCGCGTATGCGGCGTATTCTTGTAAGCGTTGTGCGTACCTTCGTAATAGTCAAAGACGCTGTTGGTGGCAAAACCGCTGATATCCGCGACCGTGGGCGTCTTGGCTTGCGCCGTTCCGTCGACCTCGATGGTGTTGTGCGCCTCGGTTGTTTGTTGCACCCATGCGGTAATCGGGTTGTCTCCGTAAAAGTAAACGCCCACGTCGGTAAGCAGGCTTTTGCCGTACGCATACGCGGTTATGCTGTTGAGATCCGGGTGGCTGTGGCCGCCCGAGTTCAGGTCAATGCTCATAAACATATCGTCAGCGCCATAGCCGGTTTTCAGGAACGTCGACTTTCCAACCGGATAAAAGGAAGTGGTATGGTCAGGCGGCGTTCCCTGTGCGCCATTGGTAAGGTGATAAAGCAAATCCGTGCGTTCGGGATAGAGCGCTGCCATCGTTTCCAGCAAGTCATTAAAACTCGTATCCACGTCGCCGTCGCCAAACCCCGCCTGCCCGCCGTCAGGACGAGTGAAGTCCATGGCATAGGTGGCCAGTTGATTCAGCTTGGTGTCAAACGTGGTGCTAAAGCTGATGTTGTTGATCGATCCAAGGTGTTTAATCGTGATATAGTGTTTCAACACTACGCCGGAATAGGTGGAGCTGGCTTCTCCGTAAGAACCGTCGGTATTAACCAAATTGGAAATCAGTGACGACAGCCTGTCCTGGGACAACTGCATCCAGCCGCCGCTTTTGGATACGGCGGTAAACTCCGGGAAGTACAAGGAAAATTCAAACAATCCCTTCGATTCAATGACGCCCCAGTTGTTCGAGCTATGGAAGTTGTCCGAATTTGATAGCTTCTGGGCCGCTTGCCAGAGATTTTTCAGCATGGCGCTGTGCGCACCCGGATCCAGCGAGGGGCTGTCCTTAAGGACATGATAGGAGTTGACCTGACTATCCAGCCGGATCGCAGTATCGAGCGACCGGGTGTACATGGGGTCGCTGTTGCCCTTGTCTACAATAAAATCCAGCCAAACTCTGAACGCGTTGCTCGCGTAGTATTCGTCACCTGTCTTTGCATACGCGGCGGCAAGATCGGGCATAAAGGGGAAGCGCGCCATAAAGTAAGCGGTCTCTTTGTGCGAATAAGCAGGAGCATTCCAGTCCGTGCCGCCTTCTTTGCCCTGCCAGGAATAGGTTTCGCCCTCAATGGAGGACCATGACACCGTGTTTTCATCAAAGCCCAAATTTCCCGTACTGACCACAACCACCTTATAGTTGTCGCTGTCGCTGCTCCCGTACAGTTCGAGAGCGGCTGACTTGACCGATTTTTCTCCCAGATCTTTCAGATCGAAGACAATATAACTTCGCTTAGTGGTGTTGTTTGCATTCCCGTATTCCCTGACCTTGAGCGCGGCATCCGAGCCGTGGTTCTGGGTTGCGCCGCTGCCGGCGTTTACCCATGTGTCCTTGATCGGATAAAATCTTCTCTCACTGTCGTCCGCCAGCTTCACAACCAGTACGGGCGTATTGGCATCCTCTCTGCTTGAAAGTGTCGCGGCATTGTCGGAGCGGTCACGCCCCATGAGCATAAAGCCGAGTTCGGTCGCCAACTGCAGCGTGGTATTGACCCCTTCCGTAACAGTGGCCGTGACGGTGGACGGTGTGGTCGTAAAGGTCACCACATCCATCGGGGTCTCGTTAAATCCCAAAAAATAAATATCGTCCGCTTCCAATTCGGCGCGCAGCAGGTCGGCACGACCGGGCTCATTCAGAGCGGGCAGATGTTTGGGCGTGCGGTTTCTGTAATAAGAGAGCAGCTTGGTTTTGGCCAGACTGTAGTTGCCGTTCTTAACTGCGGCTTCCACTGCGCCGAGTCCGGCAACAGAGTAGTCGAACTTGCCGACGGTCGACCATGTCGTGCCGTTCCATGCGCCGAAGAACGTCTCGTCTGTCATGGTGCTGATGTCATTGTTATCGTCCTTCGCGAAATTCGGTGTAATCTTCACATCGCCTGCGGGCATGGTGAAGGTCGTTTCCAACGCGCTTGCATCTGCAAATACGACGGAATCATCGCTCGTCCAGCCTGTGAAAAAATACCCGGGATCGGGCTTCGCAATCACGGTGACGATGTCGTTTGCCAGCGCATAGTAGTTGTTATTGTTATTGCCGGTCGCATTTGTCGCCGCGCTGCCATGCTCGGTTTTCTCAAACACAACCCTGCTGTAGTCATCCGTTGTATTCTGAAGCCGGACATAGTCGACATAGAACTCTTCGCCTTCGAGCGCACCCAAGCCAACCGAAATGTATATCCGTTTGATTTCGTCCTTCCATCTTGGTCCTGTGCTCATGTCGACGGTGTAGATTTTATACTCGTTTGTGCCCTGGTTGCGATTGTCAAACGGCAAACCCTGGTAACCAGCGGAAGAAATAAAGTTCGCACCGCCGCCATCTATGGAGGCACTTGTCTGTCTCATGCGGACTTTGGCGTATCTGCCCTTTCCCCCATCGGGATTCAGCTTGATCGTAGGTCCCCACATGGCAACTTCTTTATATATAGTGTCGGGGAGGCCGTGTCCGCCGACAGCGCCGGCCGGGTCGTCCGCTTGCCAAGCCAAATCACTGAAGTACACATAGTTGGTCGGTTTGCTTGGATCAGCGGCGGTCCAGCCTTCTAAACTTGTGTCAAATTCCCATGAAAAAGGAACCTGTGTAGCCACCGATGCCGCCTGCGCAACTGGTGGTGAGGCCACAAACGCAATTTGCACCATCGAAAAAGCAAGCAACAATATAAGCGCTTTCCGAAAATATTTTCTTTTCATTCTCGCCATTCCTTCCTTATTTTATTTTGCGGAACCTGTACGCATTGCCACACCTTCCCGTAACACATGCCATTGACCACAACGCCGATGTTGGACCCGGGAAACCGACCCTTGCCGCGCAACTTGGGCAAAATTTCATGCATCCCCGTTTTGAAGGGTATCAGAACGAAACAGTTCATGCTTCTGCCTTCGGGGCTGGAGAACAGCGCGCATTTGAAACGGCGCCGGCATGCCCAGGGGCTTGACGGCGCCGCTCCGGCAACACCAGGCCGTTCTGCCGGTCGATGCAACTGGCAGGCCTCCTTCCTCGTTTACCGATATTGTTTATTTTAAGGTGTGAAAGAGACAGGCATTTTCAATATTTTGCGAACTTCTATCGGGATTTTTATTTACTGCGCTTGCGGGAATCCGATCTTGCCAGAAAAACAAGCACGATTACACGCAAGAGATGGCGAACGACTCGTTCGAATAGAACAAACCCATTGGATCTGATGATTCGGCATCATCCAGTTTTCGTCAACAACATATTTTTTCGCAACAGCCAAGTTACTAAACTAAAGGAGAATTGGATTGTCGTTTGTTGACAAATGACGTTGTCTGTGATTTGCTTGAAGCAACATTAGAATGAGGACTGCATCTGTTCGCCAAGCATTGCAGTTGAGGGAGCAAATCGATCATGAGTGACTTCGCGTTTAAACAACAAGCCAATGTGTCGTTGCGGGAGAGGGTTACCAACGATTTGCGGGATGCGATTTTGAACGGTCATATTGCGCCCGGTCAACGAATCAAGGAAATGGAAATCGCCGAGCAAATGGGCATTAGCCGCGGGCCTGTGCGGGAGGCGATCCGCCATCTGGAGCGGGAAGGTCTTCTCATCTCCTACCCCTATAAGGAAACGATCGTAGCCGACTTGGATGTCGAGGAAGTACAGCAAATTCTGCTGCCGATCCGCTATCACATCGAAACCTTCGTGCTGAAGCGATATGCAGAGCAATTCGACGAAGCCTTTTACTCGCGGCTGCAACAGGTGATTGACCGAATGAAGGCTGCCGAGATATCCGGGGAATTTGGCAAACTGGTGGAGCTCGATATCGAGTTCCACGAGACGATCATCGAACAGGCGGTGGAGCGGACCGTTATTATTACTTGGCGCAGCATCGTCAATCAAATCCGCCTGCATTTCTCGAAAAACTTGCGATTCCAGCAGGAGAAAATCGCTTCGGACCACCAGGAACTGCTCGATTGCTTCCGAACGAAGGACGTCGATGCGATCCAAGCTGCCATGAGCCGCCACCTGGATAGCGAAGAGAATCTGCTGTGCTTCACTCCGGAAAAATAAGCGGCTTCGCCGCCTATGCCGCCAAATCGACAAAACCGCTGTTTCCCAGGCAGATGCCGGGGAACAGCGGTTTTGTCGATGCATGCCATTACACAAGTTCTATTCGCGCACCATGCTGCGATGCAGGAAATCGACCAGATGCACGGATTGCATCCGGTCCCCGATGCCTTCTTTGGCAATGCCGGCCTTCATCTGCAGCAGGCAGCCGGGATTGCTGGTCAGCATCACGGAAGCGGCGGTGCCCTTGGCATGGACCATCTTGTGGTCCAGGATATCGCCGGACATCTCCGGCTGCGTCAAGTTGTAAATGCCCGCCGAGCCGCAGCAGCGGTCCGCTTCGGGCATCTCGACATAGGTTGCGCCTTCCACTTGCCGCATCAGCTTGCGCGGAGCGTCGGAGGAACGCATGACGTTGCGCAGATGGCAGGAATCCTGGTAGGTGATTGTGACGCTGCATTCTGCCTTTGCCGCTGTTGCTGACGTTGCGGCTGCCGCCGCTCCCTGATGCACGCTGAACTTGGGCAATCTCCCGTGTTCGACGAGCAGTTGGCTAATATCGATCACCCGCTTGGCGAACCAGGCGGCGTCTTCCTTCCACTCCGGGTCGTCGTGCATCAGATGATCGTACTCGATCAGCAGCGCGCCGCAGCCGCCGGCATTGGAGACGATCCAGTCGACGCCCGCGTCGCGGAACGCCTTCAGGTTGCGCTTCGCAAGTTCCTTCGCTTGCGACGTCTCCCCGCTGTGCGCATGCAACGCGCCGCAGCAGGTCTGCTGGTCCGGAATGACGACCTCAAAGCCGGCTTCCGTCAGCAGCTCTGCCGTATGAACATTCGTGTCCGTGAACAGGATATCCATGATGCATCCGCGGAACAGACCGACCTTGGCGATCTTCTCGCCGCTCGCGGGCAAGTGTTGTCCGAGGCGGCCAACGACGCCTTGACCGGAAGCATCGGGCATGATCGCTTCCATGCGGGTCAGGTGTTCCGGCAGCAGCTTGAGCGCGCCCGTGCCGCGGGCCAGTGCGCGCAGCCCGCTACGCTGATACAGCTTCAGCGCGCCGCCCAGCATGCGCATGCGTCTGGGATGCGGGAAAAAACCTTCGAACGCGATCCGCCGTACCGCCTTCACCCACCAGCGATGATCTTCACGATGCACTTCGACGGCGTCTCGCGCTTGTTCGATCAGGCGACCGTATTTGACGTCTGCCGGACAGGCCGGCTCGCACGCACGGCAGCCTAGACAATGGTCCATCTGGTTCGCGAATGCCTGATCCGGCGCGAGGATGCCGTCTGCCGCCGCCTTCATCAAGGCGATGCGGCCGCGGGGCGATTCCGCTTCGACGCCGGTCTCGCGGAATGTCGGGCAGGCAGGCAGGCAAAAGCCGCAGCGCATGCAGTTCGTCAATTGATCGTAATCCAGCGTGAGGCGCAGGCGCTCGGCCAGGGGATTGAGCTTGACGCCCTGGGCGAGCGCGGGCGCTCCTGTCGGCGCGCCATGTGCGCTTGCGTATGGATCTCCAGGCGCGCTCGCGGTAACGCCGTGCGCCATTCCGATCGCGGTTCGCTTGGCCGATTGCGACTGCGTGGTTTCATGCCCCGGATTCATAAGCTTAGCCATGCTGCAGCACCACCCTCTTGCGCGCGGATTTGGCGAACACTTTGCCCGGATTGAGCAGCCCGTGCGGGTCGAACGCCGCCTTCACGCCTTTCATCATGTCGATGCCGGCTTCCCCGACCTTCCACTCGAGGTACGGAGCCTTGACTGTGCCGACGCCATGCTCGCCCGTAATCGTACCGCCCAGACGGATCGCCGCTTCGAAAATTTCCGCGAACGCTTCTTCCACCCGGTGCACCTCGTCCTGATCGCGGGCATCGGTCGTCGCGGTCGGATGCAAATTGCCGTCGCCCGCATGGCCGAACGTACAGATCGTCACGTTATGCTTTTGCGCGATCCGATTGATCTCCATGACCATGTCGGCGAGCTTCGAGCGGGGCACCGTCGCGTCTTCGAGAATCGTCGTCGGCCGCAGCCGGGCCAGCGCCGTGAACGCGCTGCGGCGCGCCGTCAACAGCTTGAGCGCCTCCTCGGGCGTCGCCGCGATCTCGGTGCGCTCCGCCGCTTCGCTGCGGCAGATGTCGGCGATGACGGCGATATCGCGCTCGACCGCTTCCGGGTCGCCGTCCTGCTCGATCAGCAGAATCGCCTCCATGTCGTGCGGCAGCCCCAGCTTCGCAAAATCATCCACGACGCGGATCGTCGGCCGGTCGAGAATTTCCAGCGTGGCGGGAATGATGCGGTTCTCGATGATCTTCGAGACGGTGCGCGCGGCGCCGTACAGGTCCTTGTACATGGCGAGCATCGTCTTCTTCGCCTTGGGCGGCGGCACGAGCTTCAGCGTCGCCTCGGTGATGATCGCGAGCGTGCCTTCCGAGCCGACGAGCAGCTTGGTCAGATCGTAGCCGGCCACATCCTTCATCAGCTTGCCGCCGGTGCGAATGATTCGGCCGTCGGCCAGCACCGCTTCCAGGCCGAGCACATAATCTTTGGTCGTGCCGTATTTCAGCCCGCGCAACCCGCCGGAATTTTCCGCAATATTGCCGCCGATCGTCGAGATTGCCATGCTGCTTGGGTCCGGCGGGTAGAACAGGCCGAGCGATTCCACGTGCGCCGCGAACTGTTTCGTGTTCAAGCCGGGCTGGACCGTGGCAGTCAGGTTTTCCAGATCCACCTCGAGGATGCGGTTCATCCGGTGCATGACCATGACGACGCCGCCTTGCAGCGGTACGGTGCCGCCGCACAGGTTCGTGCCGGAGCCCCGGCTGACAAGCGGGATCTTGTGGGCGTGCAGGATTTTCATGATGCCGGAAACCTGCTCTGTCGACTCGGGATAGACAACGGCGTCCGGCAGCGATTGCAGCATCGGCGTTCCGTCATAGGAATGCGTTACGCAGGCTTCGGGATCGTCCTTGACGCCGCCCGCGCCAAGCACGGCTTCGAGTTCTTTCTTCACGGTATCGTTCAGCAAGAGGATTCCACCTTCTTCATCGATCCTATGACCTTTCGCATTCAGCTTATTTATGTGCGTACATAGCTTGTTAATATGCGCACATATTGATCAGGTCATCTGATGACTTTATTTGCGTAAAGTATATCATATCGGCTTTGAAACAGGTACAATAATTTTAGTCAGGGAGCGTCCTCTCCGGGTTCAGCTCCGTTGCGCTGTTGGACCGGAATTGCACGATTTGTTCGACTAACTTTAGCGCTGTCTCGCTGTTGGACCGGAATTACGCGATTTGTTCGACTAACTTAGGCGCTGCCGCACTGTTGGACCGGAATTACGCGATTTGTTCGACTAACTTTGGCGCTGCCCCGCTGTTGGATCGGAATTACACGATTTGTTCGACTAACTTTAGCGCTGTCTCGCTGTTGGACCGGAATTGCGCGATTTGTTCGACTAGCTTTGGCGCTCTCCCGCTGTTGGACCGGAATTACCCGATTTGTTCGACTAACTTTGGCGCTGTCGCGCTGTTGGACCGGAATTGCGCGATTTGTTCGACTAACTTTGGCGCTGTCGCGCTGTTGGACCGGAGTTGCGCGATTTGTTCGACTAACTTTGGCATTGTCTCGCTGTTGGACCGGAATTGCGCGATTTGTTCGACTAACTTTGGCGCTGCCGCGCTGTTGGACCGGAATTGCGCGATTTGTTCGACTAACTTTAGCGCGGCCCCGCTGTTGGATCGGAATTACGCGATTTGTTCGACTAACTTTGGCGCTGCCCCGCTGTTGGATCGGAATTACGCGATTTGTTCGACTAACTTTAGCGCTGTCTCGCTGTTGGATCGGAATTGCGCGATTTGTTCGACTAACTTTGGCGCTGTCGCGCTGTTGGACCGGAATTACGCGATTTGTTCAACTAACTTTGGATGGATGGAGGGATATCGTGGAGAACGCGAGTAAGAGGCCGCTCAAAAGCAGCGAATGGGTGCTCGGTGAACTACGGCGGGAAATCGAGAACGGAGTGCGGAAGCCGGGGGACAAGCTCGCTTCCGTCGTCGAGTTGTCCGAGCGGTTCGGCGTTGGACGGTCTACGGTGCGCGAAGCGCTAAGCGCACTCAAGGCGATGGGCTGGCTCGATATCCGTCAAGGTGGCGGAACGTATGTCAAGGCCGTCGTCACCGACGTGCCGGGAGAAGCCGCGCTGTCCGATTGGATCTCCAACGCGCAATCGCTGCTGCAGCTCATCGAAGTGCGTCGGGTGCTGGAGACGGGCAACGCATCGCTTGCCGCGCGCAACCGGACCGACGCCGACGCCGACGCGCTGCAAACCGCCATCGGCCGCATGGAGCAGGTGCTGTCCGACGAGATCGCCGGCGAACAAGCCGATACGGCCTTCCATCTGCTGCTTGCCGAATCCACCCATAATCCGTTGTTGATCGATTTGACCCGCTCCTTGTCGGACAGGCTGCAGACCAGCATGCGGGATACGCGAACCCTCTGGTTCTATGCAGACCGCCGGTCTGCCGAAGCGCTGCTGCAAGAACACGCAGGCATCGCCGAGGCAGTGGCCGCACGCGAGGAACGGCTTGCCGCCGAACGCATGGAACAGCATTTGTCCAAAGTGGAATCGGTGCTGCGAGAACGGTTGTCCGACATGCGCGGGAATGCCGGTGAACTTGGTACTCTTTGACGGCCTGACGGCCAAGTTCGGCACACTCTATGTAGCTTCGGCGGGAGCTAGGTACTTTTAGTGCCCAACTCCGCGCTCCCAGCTACCTTCGGCGGACGTTAGGTACTTTCAGTTCCCAACTCCGCGTTCCCAGCTAACTTCGACGGATGTTAGGTGCTTTCAGTTCCCAACTCCGCGTTCCCAGCTACCTTCGGCGGACGTTAGGTACTTATAGTGCCCAACTCCGCGCTTCCAGCTACCTTCGGCGGACGTTAGGTACTTTCGGTGCCCAACTCCACGCGGTCAGCTACCTTCGGCGGACGTTAGGTACTTTTAGTGCCCAAGTCCGCGCTCCCAGCTACCTTTGGCGGACGTTAGGTACTTTTAGTGTCCAACTCCACGCTACCAGCTAGCTTCGACGAAAGTTAGGTACTTTTAGTGCCCAACTCCACGCTACCAGCTAGCTTCGACGAAAGTTAGGTACTTTCAGTGCCCAACTCCGCGCTCCCAGCTAACTTCGACGGACGTTAGGTACTTTTAGTTCCCAACTCCACGCTCCCAGTTACGTTCGACGGGCGTTAGGTACTTTTAGTTCCCAACTCCACGCTCCCAGCTACGTTCGACGAAAGTTAGGTACTTTCAGTTCCCAACTCCGCGCTCCCAGCTAACTTCGACGTATGTTAGGTACTTTCAGTTCCCAACTCCACGCTCCCAGCTAGCTTCGACGAAAGTTAGGTACTTTTAGTGCCCAACTCCACGCTCCCAGCTAGCTTCGACGAAAGTTAGGTACTTTTAGTGCCCAACTCCACGCTCCCAGCTACGTTCGACGGACGTTAGGTACTTTTAGTGCCCAACTCCACGCTCCCAGCTACCTTCGGCGGACGTTAGGTACTTTTAGAGCCCAACTCCGCGCTCCCAGCTACGTTCGACGGGCGTTAGGTACTTTTAGTTCCCAACTCCACGCTCCCAGCTACCTTCGGCGGGCGTTAGGTACTTTTAGCTCCCAACTCCACGCTCCCAGCTAACTTCGGCGGGCGTTAGGTACTTTTAGCTCCCAACTCCACGCTCCCAGCTAACTTCGACGAAAGTTAGGTACTTTCAGTTCCCAACTCCGCGCTCCCAGCTAACTTCGACGTATGTTAGGTACTTTCAGTTCCCAACTCCGCACTCCCAGCTACCTTTGGCGGACGTTAGGTACTTTTAGTTCCCAAGTCCGCGCTCCCAGCTACCTTTGGCGAACGTTAGGTACTTATGGTGCCCAACTCCACGCTACCAGCTACCTTTGGCGGACGTTAGGTACTTTTAGTGCCCAACTCCACGCGGCCGGAGGCGCTCTTCGCTTAGGGAGTCAGTTTAGGTGCGACCCGGGCGCGGCTGGCTTGCTCGAAAGCGTAGGCGATGCGCAAAAGCGTCGGCTCGCTGTAGGCCCTCCCTGCGAAAGTCACGCCGACGGGCATGCCATCGCGGCATCGGCCGGCGGGAACGATGATCGCCGGATAGCCGGATACGGCCGGAGAATCCGTGACCCCCGGACATAACAAGGCATCCAGACCGTGCTCGTCCATAAGCCGGTCGATGCCCTCCTCGCGCGACACGCGCCAATCTCGCAGCCGGTCGCGAATATATTCCGGTTCCGTCAACTTGCCCGAGGTTTCGTACTCCGCCTGCAATAGCAGTTTCTGCCCGTACTTGAGCGTCTTCTCAGGATGCTTGTTGTTGAACGCGATCACATCCCGCAGCGTCTTAACCGGCGCATTCGGTCCAAGCGATGCCAAATAACGGTTCAACGCCGACTTGAATTCGCTGATCAGCACGGTGGAATGATCCGCGATATGCGGCAGGTCCGCCCCTTCCACAACGATCGCCCCCGCGTCGCGCAGCGTCTGGATCGCCCGTTCCAACACTTCCTTCTCCGCCTTGCGGAAGTCGTTCCAGTAGCCCCGATTAATCCCGATTCTTGCGCCGCGAAGCCCGTCCGCATCCAGAAATGCAGTGTAATCCGCATGTGTCCGCCCGCTCGCCGGCAGCGTCGCTGCATCCGCCGGGTCGACGCCGGTCATCGCGCCGAGCAGGATCGCCGCATCCTCCACCGTACGCGTCAGCGGTCCGGCTGTATCCTGCGTATACGTAATGGGTACAATGCCCGAGCGGCTGATCGAGCCGAGCGTCGGCTTGATGCCGACAAGGCTGTTGAAGTAAGCGGGATGCAAAATCGAACCGGACGTCTCCGTACCGACCGAGACCGCGCACAGATTGGCGGCGACCGCGACGGCCGATCCGGAGCTGGAGCCGCCGGTCTGGATCCGGCCGGGCCCGTACGGATTCAGCACCTGGCCGCCGCGGGAGCTGTAGCCGGCAGGCATGCCCGTCGTCATAAAATTGGCCCATTCGGTCATGTTCGCTTTGCCGAGCATGACCGCGCCAGCGTCCCGCAGCCGTTTCACGAGATGGGCATCTACGGGTGCGAAGGAGTCGGCAAGCGCCAGCGATCCCGCGCTCGTGTGCATGTTGTCCCCGGTATTGATATTGTCCTTCAGCAGCACCGGAATGCCATGCAGCAAGCCTCTCGACTTGCCGGCCGCCCTCTCAGCGTCCATATGCTCCGCAATCGCCACCGCATCGGGGTTGAGCTCCAGCACCGCATTGAGCATCATGCCGGATTGATCGTAAGTAGCGATCCGCTCCATATACTGAATCACGAGCCGACGAGAGGTAAGCTCGCCAGCCTCCATCGCAGCTTGCATGCCGCGGACCGTAGTCTCTTCTATCGCGAACAACATGGTTACACTCCTTCTTCGTCAACCTCGTCATACACCGTCGCCAAAAATGGACATGGTAAATCCAAAATACCCATAAACCCAATAATAACATTTCCTGGATTGACGTTCGAACTTCTGCTCACATTTCCGCCCAGCCTGCCTCTTCCGCCACCCGCTCCGTCGCCTGACCAACCCTTTCCTACTCTTCCGCCACCTTCTCCGTCGCCCGATCAACCCTTTCCTACTCTTCCGTCACCTTCTCCGTCGCCCGATCTGCCCTCTCCTACTCTTCCGTCACCCTCTCAGTAGTCAAATCCGCCCCCTCTTCCCCTTCATCTTCATCGGCTGCTCTCCGTTTGCCGGCCTTGCGTACAAGCACAATAACCGACAAGCCCGCGATAAAGGCCCCGAGACTAAGCAATACCAACCATGGCGTGGTCGTGCTTCTATCCGCATTCAGCATGAACGGGAGCGCGATCAGCATAGCCGTTCCGAATCCGAACACCGCCTGCCAGGTCCGCAGCGCAGAATGCGCCAGTCCGGCTTGCCCCTTCTCCGATAGCGCCTGCCCCCGGATCCCGACGCAAATCCCGTACAGCATGATCGTTTCCACAATTGCTGTTCCACCCATCATGAGCCATTGCGAGGAATCGAGCGGCTGAGGCTGAAGCAAATTTATAATGGGCGGTCCGCCGGCCAGACGCGGCAGCGATTCGATCAGCAACGCACAGGCTGCTATCCACCCCGCGACGAACCTTCCGTTGCGAGGCTGAACGCCGGCTAGACCGATCATAATGAGCAAGTAACCGAGCGCGTCCGGCAAAACATCGAAGCTTTGAATGCGAAAATCGATCAACTCCAGCGCAAGCCCCCAAGCGATGCGGGAATAAGCCGGCCTCATGCGCGCTCCCTCCTCTTGCCCTGCACGTATGCGCGCACTTGCGCTTCCGTCATCCGCGGTTTATAGGCAGCATATACGCTATAGTCCCATATTTGATCGTTGCGCTCCCGGAACGACATTCGCATGATCAATTGAAACACATCCATGTCATGGGCCGGATGATCGTCCAAGCGGAATTGGTACTTGAGAGTCAAGGACTGATGAGCGTCAAGATCAGCCGGAAGTTCAAGCTGCTCGCTGTCGGCCGACACTTGCCATTCGAAGGCGTCTCCGAGTACAGGCAGCCAAGCGGAATAAACGTCGGTCCAGGTGATCGGGCGTTGGATCGCAATGGTTCCGTGGCCGGCGCCATCCGAGGAACTCCCGCCGGATCCGAAGGAGAACGGACGGTCCACGGCTTCTGTACCTGCGCTCGTTCCCGTGTTCCCGCCTGTATCCGCGCCCGTATTTCCATCCTCTATTCGATCCGTGTTTCCATCCTTGCTTACAACCGCGTTTTCAGCCCCTGCCGCTCCCTCGCCATCCTCCGACTCAGCACGCGCCGCTTCCCGGTACAGCCGGATCTCCCCCACGTTCTTCCGTTCGGACGTTCCGTCGCTGTAATGAGCCGTAACCTCCCGGATGACAAGCGGCCCGTCCTCCTCAGCCTCGCCCGGCTGCCCCTGCCGCGGGTCGATGATCGCCATCAGTTCCTCGACTCGCTGGTACCGCATTTCATTTCCGCCGGAAGATGCCTGGAACTTCACCCAAGGCAAGCCCTCGATCGTCACCCCGACGATGCGGCGCGGATCGCTTCGATTCGCCAAATATAACAACTCGATATGTCCGCCATTATCCGTCGCTTCGATATAATGTTGCAGAAATCCCGCTTCCGGCAGTTGGTTGTGACGATAAACGGCCGCATTGCCGATCCAACTGGCGATGATCACTGCCGCGGCGACCGCGTACACGATCCCCGCTTTCATGCGCGCGTTCATTGTCCACTCCCTCTCCCATTGTTGCTATACGAAAAGATTTTATGTCGGCACCCAAGCCTCTTTCAGAGTATTCGAATTTTAACGCGATCAGCAATCTGAGCTGGAAATGAATCGTACGGGCAAGGGCAAGCAGGCACGAATCGCAAATCGCATGCTGCAAGCGGCTGCGCGGTCGTCGGGAATGGCAGCGAGGCTGGGGTCTGCGTATCTCAGGCGGGGCGATTGCATAGTGCGATGGAAGGAACAGAAAATCAGGGCGTAGCGATTGCCGCCGTTTGCCTGCCCGGGTTGGCCCGGGCAACACGCTATCCAAGAGGTTCGCAAATCACAACACCCTGATAACGCAAATCGGAGCCGTTTATCGCTACGTCCCTGCCGGATGGTCTTCTTTCTCGCCTTCAGTTCCGCAATTCCGCAACTGCGTCCGGCGGCGTCTGCCCGGTGACGCCTGCCACGAGGTTGCGCGCCGCCGCCATCGCCATGTCCGCTCGCGTCTTGTGCGTCGCCGAGCCGATATGCGGCACCGTGACCGCGTTCGGCAGCGCGAGCAGCGGATTGGCCGGATCGGTCGGCTCCTTCTCGAACACGTCGAGACCGGCGGCATAGATTTCACCCGTCCGCAGCGCTTCGACCAATGCCTGTTCGTCCACGGTCTGACCGCGCGATGCGTTGACGAACACCGCTGTCCGCTTCATCATGGCAAAATGCTCCCGGCGGATCATCCGCTCCGTCTGCGGCGTAAGCGGCGTCATAAGTACGACGAAATCGGCTTCGCGAAGCAAATCTTCCATCGGCAGATAACGGGCTTCATACGCCTGCTCCGCCTCCGGTCTGCGGCTGCGATTCGAATACATAATATTCATGTCGAAGCCGAACTTCGCCCGCTTCGCGATCGCTTCCCCGATCCGCCCCATGCCGATGATGCCGAGCGTCGCATGGTGGACGTCGATGCCGAAAGCGGCCTCTCCCTTGAGATGAGGGTCCCACTCCCCGGCCTTCACGCGGCGATCCAGCTCCGCCACCCGCCTGGCCGCCGTCAGCATCAGTGCGAGCACCAGATCGGCCACCGTATCATCGAGGACGAACGGCGTGTTCGTCCCGATCACGCCGCGCTCCTTCATCGCCGCCGTGTCGAAATTGTTATAGCCCACCGAGCAATTCGCCACGATTTTGAGCTGCGGCGCCTGCGCCAGCAGGTCGGCGTCGATCCGCACGCCCGACTGCAGCATCCCGTCTACGTCCCGCACCAATTCGTACAAGGTCGCCCGGTCCAATTTCTGCCCCATCGGAAATTCGACGATCTCGCAATGCTCCGCTATGTAGCTACGAGCCCGCGGCTCCAGGTTGTGCGGGATCAATACTTTCGGTCTGTCCATGCTGCCTGCCTCCTGTTCGCTTCTGTACTTCTCCGCGCCACGCGATCGATAGGTTCCTTCAATTCGCCGTGACGCCATGACCCGCTATCGATGACATCCAACTTTAAGTTTACCCCTGCATCAAGCGATTGTCGACTGCGCTCTTCATTTCCTGGGCGATCCTATGCGATACTATGGGGATAAGGATCTGCGTAGAAAGGAAGGGTTGAATCGATGAAAATGAACCGTCTGGGCGCGTCGGACCTCATGGTGAGCGAAATCGGACTCGGCTGCATGTCGCTGGGCACGGAGGAAACGAAGGCGGTATCGTTGATGCATCAGGCGCTGGACCGCGGAGTGAATCTGCTGGACACGGCGGACCTGTACGATGCGGGGCGCAATGAGGAATTGGTGGGATTAGCCATACAGGGACGGCGGGACAGCGTCGTCATCGCGACCAAAGTCGGCAATCGGCGCATTCCGGGACAAGAAGGATGGGTGTGGGACGCTTCGAAGAAGTACATTTTGGCGGCCGTTCACGACAGTCTGCGCAGACTGAAGACCGACTGCATCGATCTGTACCAGCTGCATGGAGGAACGCTCGACGATCCGATCGACGAGACCCTCGAGGCGTTCGAGGAATTGAAGCGGCAAGGGCTGATCCGGCATTACGGCATCTCTTCCATCCGTCCGAATGTCGTGCGGGAATACGCCAGGCGCTCCGGAATCGTCAGCGTTATGAACCAGATCAGCATCCTGGACCGGCGCGCGGAGGAAGACATCTTGCCCATCGCCCAGGCGCACAACATCGGCGTCATCGCGCGCGGTCCGGTGGCCGGCGGACTGCTGGCGGAAAGCAAGCGCGTAGATAAAGGCTATCTGAACTACAGCGCGGATGAGATCGTTCTATTGCGCGAACAACTGCGGCCGCTCGTATCACCGGAACGAAGCCTGTCGCAGCTTGCGATCCGCTTCTCGCTGTCCGAGCCTGCCGTCGCAACGACGATCCCGGGAGCCAGCTCGCTTGCGCAGTTGGAGCATAACCTCGACGCAGCCGACATCCCGCCGCTGACCGACGACGAGACGGCCGCCATTCGCAGTATCAGCAAATCGAATCGCTACGAAAAGCATCGGGCAAGTCCGACGAGGTAGCGGGTAATTCCGAAAGACGGATCCGTCGGCGACCTACGGCCGATCGAACGGTTCGCCGATATCGCTGCCCGTCGAAAGCACCTTTACCTTGACGCGGGCGTTCAAGTCCATGCTCGCGAACCGGCCAGGCCAGTCGCCGCGCAGCTTCTTCCAAATCCGCGGATGCTCGCGGGACAGCTTCAGGCCGATGCCGAAGATGTCGGCTTTCCGTTCCTGAAGGTGTTCGATCGTATCCTCGAATCGAGCCGCCAGACTGCTCTCGGCCCGCCGGACGAACCGGTCGATATCCGCTTCGGTAACCGCGTGTCCGCACGTCAATTCCCCCAGATAAACTTCCAATTGAACCGCGATATGCAGTCGAACGTGGCTCCCGTTGACAGCGGGGCGAAGCTGCGCAGACGACTTGGTAATCATGAGGGAGTCTGCCTGGCCAGGCCTGGCGCGGCATGGCAGCTCGAGATTTCCTTGCATGTATCTGTTGGTCAGCATCAGGTAATACGGCGTGTCGGCAGCCGGAATCATTCCCGTCAAGATACCCTCCGGGAAACGGATGACGGCCATGCCGTCAATGGCCGCGACGGACTCGCCGGACCCCTGGAACGCGTAATACGGCACAGCCGACAGAGGGACTTCCGACTTTGACTGGACGATCAGATCGGTCAGGGAAACTTCGTTCGCCTTGCCGACGAACCGGGAGGATATCGTTTCGATGCTTCGCAACTGCTGGCCGATCGTGCCCTCTATGAACGGCTTCAACCGTAAATAATCCCGCGCCTTGCCGCTCGTGACCAGCACGGACACAGTTCCTCTCGGCTCGTTCCTGCGGGAGAAAAAGTCCAGATATTGTCCGATGTTGCGCGTACGGGCCAATTCGTCGCTGATCAGCAGCGCGGACATATGGCTCCATTGCGGCTTCCTGCCCAGCTTGAGCATCATGTCCCCGGTCGCGCCCATAATTGTGGTCGAGGTCGTGCTGACATTAATGTAAGAGGATTGGGCATTTCCTTGCTGCTCTTGTTCTCCTTGCGAGCCCGGTTTGTAAATTTGCACGGTCAGCTTGATCGCGCCTTCGTCCGCCAGATCAAGGGCGGCGGCTTGCACGAAGCCGAGCTGAGTCAGTTCCATGGCGCTCCAGCAGCCGGTCAGCGGAAGGATCGCGAGCGACAGCAGCAGGACCCCGGCAAGGCGCATCATGGCGTCCCCTTATCGCGTCCGCCGCTGCGTGACGGTCCGATGCGTTGCAGCCTGCGGTTGCGCGGCGATTGGAGCAGCGTTCGCATCGGAAGGCGCACGAATATATCGCGCATGTCCCGCCACTGGAACGGAGCCAACGATGACAAATACGGCTCACCCAACGAACGGAGGCTGGTCAGATGAAGCAGAATAAGGATGAAAGACAGCATCAGCCCGTACCCGCCAAGCGTGCCGGCCGCCACCATCAAGGGAAACCTTAAGACGCGCAGAGCCATCGCCATATCGTAATGGGGAATGGCGAATGAAGCGATGCCGGTCAGCGCGACGACGATAACCATGATCGGAGAGGCGATCTTGGCCGAGATTGCCGCTTGCCCGATGACGAGCGCGCCTACGATGCTGACGGCGGGCCCCACCGGTCTGGGCAGCCGGATTCCCGCCTCGCGAAGCAGCTCGAACGAGATTTCCATCATGAGGGCTTCGAGGAACGCCGGGAACGGGATGCCTTCTCTCGAGTTGAGGATGGCGATCAGAAGCACGCTTGGAATTAATTCGGGATGGAACGTTGACAGCGCGATGTAGATGCTGGGCAGCGTCAGCGCGATGACGAAAGCCAGCACTCGGACCTGCCGAATCATGATGGAATACCAGGTACGCACATAATAGTCTTCGCTCGTGCTGAAGAAGTCCACCAGAAAGGCGGGACAAATGAGAATCATCGGGGAATTGTCGACCAGCACCAGTATTTTCCCATCCATCAAGGCGGCTGTGGCCGAATCGGGCCGTTCCGTATATCGAAACTGCGGAAACGGCGACCATACCTGATCCTCAATCCAGTCGTCGACGAACGAAGTTTCCATTATTTCTTGCGGCGGGATATCCGCGATCCGGCGCCGAAATTCCGCCAGCAGCTCCGGATTGACGACCTCTTCCAGATACACATAAGCGATCTTCGATTTCAACGCTTCCCCCGCCGTTACGTATTCGATCTTCAAGCGCGATGTTCGAACCCGTTGGCGCAGCATGCCCAGATTCGTGCCCAGCAGTTCAACGGTGCCTTCGCGCGGGCCCTGCACCGCCGGCTCATTGACCGGTTCGGTGACCTGCCGCTTGTTGAAGCTGGCGGCTTTGAAGCCGACCGCGCAATCCCAGCCGGCGACGAACAGCACGATGCAGCCCTGCCACACCTGCAGCTCGGCTTCGTCCAAGCGGCGGACGATCGTCGACGGATGCACGGCCGGTCCTTGCCTTTCGAAGTGGCGGATGACCCGATCGGCAGCCAGCGAGTCGAGAACGGTGCCTTCGATGTCGATCATGTCCCGGATCGTCGATCGGATGATATCGTTCTTGCTCTCTTCGATCAAGGTCTCGCAGTAGAGGACGAAAGCCGCCGTGTCCAGACTTTCCCCGAGTCCGAGCCGGTCGATCACGATATCCTGACAGCGGTCGAAGCGCTGCAGGGCCCAAGCCAGATTGCCGTCCAGATCGCGCGAAATTCCGCATTCGTTCCCTTGTCCGGTTTCCTTGCCGCTCATGCTCCTCCCTCCTTTTCTGCATTCCGATATTTAACCCAGGTGGCGAGCGTCAGTGCCAGGATCAGCGAACAACCGACTGCGACAACCATGAACGGCCATATAACATACACCTGCGTGTAGAAATCGGCGGGATTGTCGAACATGGTGAGCGACAGAAAGATGCAGATCAGCATGAGCGGGAATACAGACAAACGCTTGTCCGACAAGCCGAGGCATTCCGCCACGAGAATATTGAGGATATAAAGGTAGACCGTTGCTTTCATATAGGAGCCGAGAATCATGGTGATGCCGATCACCGATTCGATGCGCTGAATGATCTCGGCAATCTGAATCTCGCTCGCCAGCCGGTACAGCGAATACTGGAAGCTGCCGGCTGCCGGCCCGAACGCGAGAATCGTGCACAGAACGGACACCGTCATCATCGCGCCGGCAATTGCGAAGGAGCCGAACAGCTTCCTGACGAGGCTGCCGGGCTTGGCAGCGTTAACGTAAGGAAGAAGCACGCAGAACAGCAGCACTTCGCCGAAAGGAAATCCGGCCGCGACGAGAAATGCGTGCAGCAGCGGCTTGACGCTTTGCGGAGCCAGCGGCAGCAAATATTCGAGGTGATAACCGGGAGTCGCAAGCAGCAGAACCGCCAGGGAAACGGCGAGCATGATGCCTGCCAGCAGCACGAACATTCTGGCCATCACTTCAAGTCCCGCCCGGACGGTAAGCGCACATACGATCAGGCTGGTTGAGCTGAATACGTAAGCGGGCGTTTCCTTCATCATGACGCTGGTAAAGAAATTCGCGATGCCCGCGACGATCGCCGGAACGGCAAACAGCAGCAAGCAGATGAGAATGAGGGCGGCCGCGGCGGCCAGCGGACGCCCGACCATCTTGCGAATATGGCTGAAGAAGGATGCCTCGCCCCGCATGTGACGATGCATGTAGACAAGGCAGCAGAGCACGGCCCAACCGAACAAATAGGCGGCGATCATGGACATCCAGGCATGCTGCCGGGCGATCGCGGTCAACGGGTTGGGAATGTAGACGATTCCCGAGCCGACGACGGTCGAGATGATCAAGGCCGCCAGTTGACCGGCCGAAATCGTTTCTTTGTTCATACGGCCCCTTTTAACATGCCCACGATGCGTTCGGAAGGCGGCCCAAACACCAGGCGCAGCAGGTCTGGCCAATTGGGCCAATCTGCTTGCAGCACGAAAATAACAATCAGATAAGCCATCGGTACCATCAGCGCGGCCAGGCCGAATTTGTCTCTGGCGCTCATTCGCCTTAATTCGCCGCGCTGGATGCCGGCCGCCAAGGCAAATAGCAGGAGTACGACCGCAAGCCTTTCTGCCATGGGCAGTCCCCCCGAAATCGTCGCATTCTTGTCTATTTTTTCCTGACACCTCAGCAAATTATGCAAGAGCCGGCCAAGCAACTGCGGCGCGACAGGCTGAAATGGTGCGGAATGCAGCACAAGGGCTCGGTTGGCGGGCACTCGGGCGAAGATTGTGCGGACGGCATCAAAATAGCGCGGTTGGTGGGCATACGGAAGAAGATGGCGCGGACGGCATCAAATTAGCACGGTTGGTGGGCATACGGGCGAAGATGGTGCGGACGGCATCAAAGTAGCGCGGGGGCGGGCACACGGGCGAAGATGGTGCAGACGGCATCAAAGTAGCGCGGTTGGTGGGCTTACGGAAGAAGACGGCGCGGACGGCATCAAATTAGCCGCCCTCGCGCCGGCACTCGCTGGTCGATCCTCGTACGATCAACTCCGGCAGCAGAACGAAGCGCTGCTTGCTCGTCGCTTCGCCGCCGATGCCTTTGGAAATCAAATCGACGACTTGTTTGCCCAATTCCTGAATCGGCTGGGCGATCGTCGTAAGCGGCGGATCGATGATCGTGGCCAGAATCGTATTGTCGAAGCCGACGACGGACAGATCGCGCGGCACGTTCAATCCGCGTTCGCGCGCAGCCTGAATGACGCCGATCGCGAGCAGGTCGTTGCAGGCGAAAATCGCCGTCGGCGCATTCGGCTCATCCAGCAGAATGCCTGCCGTCGCTTTCCCATCCTGGACATGGAAGGCGCTGACGCGCACCCAACGGTCGTCGAGCACGAAACCTGCCTCTTCCATCGCTTGTCGGCATCCGCGCACCCGTTCCCTGCTGCTCATGACTTCCATTCTCTCCGCAATGACGGCAATATGGCGATGCCCCAGTTCTATCAGATGATTCGCCGCCAAATATCCGCCCAAATAGTCGTCTACGAGCACCGCATCCACCGCCAGCGAAGGCATGTCGCGCGCGATGACGGCAATCGTCTGATTTTGCTGCAGCAGCTTCTTCACGATCGCGTTGTTGTGCGCGCCCGTCGCCATGATGATGCCGTCGGCGCCCTTCTGCTTGAGCAGCCCGATGTATCGTTCTTCCTTCTCATTGTTGTTGTCCGTATTGCAGATAACCAGGTTGAAGCCGAGTTCCTGCGCCCGGTCTTCCACGCTCCTGGCAATTTCCGCGAAGAAGGGGTTCGCCAGATCCGGAATGAGCAAGCCGATCGTATACGTCCGCTTCTTCGTAAGCGCAGAAGCGACGACGCTTGGCTGATAATTCATCTGCTGCATGATATCCGTAATGCGCTTACGCGTTTTGTCGCTGATTCTGCCGTTCTGGTTCATTACTTTCGATACTGTAGCGATCGAGACATTCGCCGCTTTGGCGATGTCATAGATGGTGGCCATACGTCTCCCCCGAATTCCGACACAATTTGCTTCCTATTATATCACATAGCCAAATCTGGCTGGGGCAGAACTTTCGCTTCACGATCGCCCGCCTCGGCAAAACAGGGTCGCCGCACGGCGCAAGCCGCATGACAACCCTGCACGGAAGTATCGTTCTACTCGCACATTTTCAGGTGAATGTTCGCGCCCGGATGATTGCCGTCCATCCGCAGCGCTTCTTCCAGTTCCGCCGCCGCTTCGCCGTTGCGGGCGAGCCCGAGCAGGCCCAGTCCTCTCATGTAGCGGCAGTGGATCCGGTTGCGCAAATTCAAGTCGTCGTCGAACACCAGAAAATCGGGCAGCGACACCGCGAAGTAATCCAGCTTCACGTCATCGAACAGATGCTTCTCCGCGTAATCGACCAGCTTATTGAACCGCCGGTTCGCCTCGCGATCGTCGCCCAGCCTCCGCCAGGCCAGCCCTTGGTAGAAAATCATATCCGGCGGCTGGTCGTTGTAGAACATCGCGCTCGCCGGTTCCTCAAGCCCCTGGGAAGCTTGGCGCCAGCAGCGCTCGGCTTCTTCCGTGCGGCCCAGACCCTCGTACGCGCAGCCGAGATAGTAATGAATATGGTTCTCCTGCGCGCCCGCAAGCTTTCCTTCGCCCAAGTTCTGCGGATAGGTCAAGGCACTGTCGAGCAACTCGATCGCGGCTTCGAACCGTTCTTCCGCCAGCGCCGCCTTGCCCAGTTCCACGTGCGCCAGCACATATTGGCCAGTGACCTTGCCTTCGCCGCCTTCCCACGGATGGAACTGCCGGACTGCAAGCGCCTCGAGCGCTTCCCGGTGCCGCCCGAGCGCATTGAGCAGCCCGACCCATTCCACATACAGGTCGTCCCGCTGCTTCACCAGTTCCATATGCTCTTCGAGCTTGGCCAGCCGTTCGTCCGGCGCCAGCCCGATCTTCTTGTACAACTGGTCGAGTTCATAGAACACGCGGGCATCGCGCCGATTGCAGTCGAACGCCCGCTCCAGAGCCGTCTTCGCAGCCGCCGCGTCTCCCCGCTTGTTGTAATACGCCAGCCCCAAATTCCGGTGGACGGTCGCGAAGTCGCCGCGCGATCCGCACGAAGCTTCCCAATGCGCGATCGCATCATTATAGCGCTTCTTGTCATACAGCAGGTTGCCAAGGTAGTAATGTGCCTTGTCGTCCTCGGGATTCGCCGTCAGGGCCGCTTCGAGTAACTGAAGATCGAACAGGCTGTTCGGGAAGCAATAATCCGGGGACGCAGCGTTCCCCGCCTGCCGATGCGCCGCCGCCTTCTCAGGGCGCGATGTCCGCTCGTATGCGTAAGCGAGCGCGTAATGCAGCATCGGATAGACGTCCGCACGCGCATCCGGCACCTCGCGGCCAAGCGCCTCGATCGCTTCCGCGAACAGGCCGCAGCCGGCGTAATCGGAAGCGAGGCTGATCGCATTATGCGCATTGCCGCGCATCAGCGCCCGCAATGCCGCCAGCGCCTCGTTCGCAGCCGCCGCATCGCCCAAATCCCGCAACGCCAGCACCTTCTCGCTTGCCGCGCCGAAGTCGGCCACGTCCAGACGCAGCGTCTCCTCCGCATAGGCCAGCGCCTCCGCGGCCCGGCCCGCCTTGCGCAGCAGCGCCGCCTTCAGATGGCGCGCTTTATAGTTGCGTGAGTTCCGGATGAGCGAACGTTCGGCCAGCTCCAGCGCCTCGGAATAAGCGCCTTGCTCGCATGCGATCTGCGCCAGCGAGAAATATCCCGGGTCCTGCCACGCCGCCGACCATACCGATTTGTACAGTGCGGCGAACGCTTCCTCCAGGCGGCCTTGCAGCTTCAGCGCCACGCCCAGTTGATAGTACGCTTCGCTGTCGTACGGATTTGGATTGCGCCATGTGAGCGAGGAGATCGCCTTGCGGAAATACCCTTCGCTCTCCGCGAACAGCCCCCGCCGCAGCAGCAGTGTGCCGTAAGCCACATTCAGGCGAATATCGTTCGGGTCGCGCTTCAACCCTTCCAGGTAATACGGTTCCGGCTCGAATGTCGCATGGCGGTATTGCTCCAAATGCAGCCCCGCCAAGTACAATTGCTCGCAAGTTGCCAGCTCCTGCGGCGCGGGCAGCGGCTTGGCGGCATCGGGCACCTGCTCGATCGACAGCTTCGCCGGGCGATAAGAGATCAGCAACCGTCCGCTGCCGTCCCGCACGCTGACGAGCAGATCGTGCGCCGCGTCTTCTTCGTCCAGGGTCACAACCGCCTTATAACCGGCTGCCGGCGACAGCGCGACTGTATCCTGCACATACGTGCGACGCTTGCCGCGCAGTTCGACGACGGCCCCTTCGAACGCGGAAGTCGCATACGCCTGCACTACGGCCTGCCTGCCTGCGCCCGCTCCCGTCTCTTCCACTTCCAGGTTCACCGCCGCGTCGATCGAAGCATTTTTCACCACGCCAATATCCTTGTACGGCATGAAATATTGCTTGAACGACTTCTCCTCGTACGGCTGCAGCCAGGTAAAGTCCGGCTGGTTGTCGGTGTAGACGCCGGTCATCAGCTCGATGTACGGGCCGTCCTCGTCGGTCAGATGCCGGTCCCACGCTTGCCCGAACTCGCCATTGCCCCACGTCCACTGCTTCTTGCCCGGCGAGACATGATGGTTCGCGACGTGCAGCAAGCCGGCCTGCACCCCGTGATCGTACCCGCCGACGAAATTGAACTCGGACTTGTACGCCATGTACGACGTCGGCACGGGAATGTTCCTATAGCGCGAAATATCGACCCCGGCGGAATAGTCCATCTTGTAATATGTGCCCGTGGCGATCGGAAACCGCGACACGTCGCGCTTGCCATGGTCGAACACGGCGGTGACGTCGGGCGGAAATACGGACTGCGTATGATCGTTGACCGCAACCGCCGGATTGGCCCACCACAGGAACGTCTGCGGCTGGGGCGTGCGGTTGTACATTTGCGCGGATATTTCCACGTACGCCTTGCCGGGATAGAGCGTAAAGCCGGTCGTCACCTTCGTCCCGTACATCCGGTCGATCTCGCTCACCCAGACGGTCGCGCTGCCGTCCGCGTTCTCGGCCAGCCGATGCTCCACCGTCCCGAACGTGTTCGGCCGATGATGCTGCGGCCAGTTGAATTCGATGCCCCCCGAGATCCAGGGTCCCGCCAGGCCGACCAGCGCCGGCTTGATGACGCGGTTGTAGTAGACAAAGTCATAGTCGTTCGTCTTGTCGAGCGCGCGGTAGATCCGGCCGCCGATCTCCGGCATGATCTCGATGCGCACGTACTCGTTCTCCAGAATAGCCATCCGGTACGTCTTCGGCGCCTTTTCGTCCTCGATCTTGTCGATGACCGGATGCGGATAGACCCGGCCGGTGCTGCCCTGATACACCCGCTTGTCCAGGAACATCGGGTTGCGGTCCGGCTCTCCGACGCCGTACGTCGGGATCGATACGTCTTCTTTCCATATGCGTACAGGATTCTCATTCATGTGCTGCTGCACGTCAATCCCTCCCTAGTCGGTTCTCCCCTCTACTGTACCTCCGCAGCCCCCTCGTTCCAATTGACGAAACGCGGTTCATGATGGATTATATTCTTATAGCAGCAAATGAGGGAGGGATGCGGAAAATGGCAACGATCCGCAAGCGCGAGGGATTCGAGCATGAGCGATTGTTCGTGCTTCCGGAGTATTTGCAGGCCGAATTGGAAGCCACTGCGCTGATCCGGCCGCTGTACGTCAGCGATATCGGATATTTCCCGCGGGCCCGTTACCATTATCGGGAAAGGCCGGACGGCTGCGATGCCTGCATCGTGTTCCTCTGCGCGGAGGGAGAAGGCTGGATCGAGCTGGCGGATGACCGGACGAAGACGCGGTTAACCGAACGCCAATTGTATATCCTCCCGGCTGGAACGCCGCATCGGTACGGTGCATCCGAACATGATCCATGGAGCATATACTGGTTCCATCTGCATGGCGATCATGCGGCGGAGTTGATCGCGCTGTACCGGATGGGCGGCATACCGCTGCCATTGCCGTCCGCCACGTTTACCCGATTCGTCGAAGCGTTCAACGAGTCGTACGATCTGATCACGAACAAGATGTACGCGCTCGGCATCCATGCCCATATTTCCCAAACGGTTCGCCACCTGCTCAGCAGCATCGGCATCCGCGCCGGGCAGTCTGAGCAGGACCGGAAGCGGGAGAGCTATCTGGAGCTGGCCGTACGTTACATGACCGAGCATCTGGGGGATACTGTCAAGCTCGCCGACGTGGCCCGACATACGGGCATTTCCAGGCAGCATCTGATCCACCTGTTCAAGCGCGAGACCGCGCGGCCGCCGATCGAATACTTCCTGCGCATGAAGATGCAGCGCGCGGCCCAATTGCTCGACCTGACCGACCTGTCGGTCAAAGAAATCGGCCATGCCGTGGGCATGACCGATCCTTATTATTTCTCCAGGCTGTTCAAGCAGATGATGGGGCATTCCCCGTCGAAGTACCGGGAGATTCCGAAGGGCTGAGCGGAATGCCTGTATTAGTAAACAAGTGGCTTGGCAATCCAATCAAATTCTTATGTGAGCAGAACTGAATTCTTCTGCAGCAGCTGCTTCTTCTTCGCTATCGGGTACCAGTTCGAAACGTAAGCCAAGTACAAAAGCCACCTTTTGGAGCGTATCGAAGCGTGGGATTTGTGCGGAACTTTCCAGACGCGCGATTGCCGACTGCTTTAGTCCTGCACGTTCAGCAACTTCGGCCTGCGTCCATCCGAGCATCCGGCGGCGGCGCGAAATGGCAGAAACCATACGTGCTTTTTGCTCAATTGCTTTTTTCTCTGTCTCGCTGATGCTCGTAATGCTCTTTTGGTGTTCATTCCATGTCGTCATGGAGCGATCATCCTTTCCGTTGTGTCCAGTCATTCATGAGATGTTCGGCTTTTGCGATCTCCAGCGGCGGCGTCTTCTGCGATTGCTTCCGAAAATACGATAGCAGCACGAATTGGTTGCCGCGCCACCCAAAAAGCATGACACGGTTGTCTCCGGGCCGCAGCTCATAAATTTCATCCGTAATCCGCTTTACATAGGATTCTCCTGCCCGTGTGCCGTCTTGCTGAAAACGAGTCATCACGTAATACAGCTGCTTGATCTGGATACGGGCATCTTTATCCCCCCGCCGCGAACGGGTTTCCAGATCGTCAATCCAAGCTTTGATTTCTGAAACACCGTTACGGTCCTCATAATATTCAATTTCGTACATTACAAGATCAATTCCCCTTATAGAGTATGACCGTAATCGTAATAATTTATTACTTTCTCGATATTAATTATAACAAAATTGTGATTGGATGAGCAATGGGTAGCACCACCTCTGCGCTAAAATTCTATGGAATTGAACATATGTTTGGTTTAGGGAATGGATGCGTGCTGGAACCAACATATCGAACGTACCAAATGCACAACACGACGAACTTTCAGGCTAAATTCAGGATGATTGTGGCTTAGGTGATACTACTTGTTGCTGAGGCTTGCTGCGATAACTGGAAAAGTCTATTAAAATTGTTGTGATAATCATCCGAAATTTTGATTAAATGGAATCATCCCGTTATTTCTACTCCAAACGGCGTAGCAGCGATAACTGGACGAATAATAACTGGAGAAATCCTCTTATCTGTCATTCGTCACGAAAATGCAACTGAAATAAGGGGAGAAATCCATCTATCGGTTCCCGATTTTTGTATCCCTGAGGGTCGGGGTCATAAGCATCATTGAAGCGGAACACAGCCAACTTTTATGTCCGCCAAGTGTTTATACTGGACGAAAGAAAATCGGCGTGCGAGTGGAATGAACGGGGGAGAAGGTCAAACCGTGCATCGGCGAGACGGCGGGCGGGCGTTATCGTCCGGACCAACTCGCCGGGACGGCGAACCTGTCGGAGAAATATTTCCTCTATAAATTAAACAAATGGCTGCAGCATCCATTTACACATGTGAAATCCAGTCGAAAATACAGCCAAGCACCTCACCGCTTGTCGCCGAGCACAATATCCAGTTGCCACTCCCGGCAGCCGCCGGGGGCGAGCAGCCCGGCAGTTCCATTCGCAGCCGCCCGTTCCAGCGAATCGTAGTAGCCGATGCCCGGTTCCAGCGCGCAGACGCTGCGATCGTTGAACATCCCTTCGTCGATCCAGACGCCCAGATGGGGAACATCCGCCGGCGACGTTCGCAGGAGCAAATAGCTGCGGCTGTCGCGGCCGTACAGACCGGACCAGCCGCTATCGGCGTCCAATGCGCCCGCGTAATAGAACTTTCGCCCATCCCCGGTCACGTCGGGCCACAGCTCACGAATCGCATCGACGGGGTATTTTGTTCCCGCCGTCAACTCTCGTCCGCCGAACACGCACAGCATCTCCCGCATCGACTCCGGCAACAGCACACGGGTCGGTTCGTCCACCGCGAATTGCGGATGCGCCGCCCACAGGAACGGCGTTTCGCTCTCGCCATGCAAGTTGTCCGCCCGGTAAGCGAGCCGCAGCGTGTCCGGCGACGGCATCGACAGCGTCCGCGTCAGACGCAGCGGCAGACGCACCGTATCCACCGCGCATGCGATCGTGCCCTCTTTCACCTCGCAGTTCCATGGCAGAGGCCACACTTCCCCATGGTCGGGCAGCTCCGTTCCTGCGAACGAGCAGGCGTTGATCGTCGGAAAGCATTCGTCCCACCCGCTCATATCCCAATCGGTGAATGCCGACCCGTAGTCCGGCTGCCGCAGCACCCGGCTCCCCGCATCCAGCAGCCACTGTTTGCCCGTCGGCTTGTACAGCAGCGAGACGATCTTCCCGCCCAGTTCCGGCACGACTTCCGCCCGCACCGCCTCGCTCTCGATGACGACGGAAGCCCAGCCCTTATAAGAATGGCGGTATACTTGCACACCCTGATCCGGAATCCGATTCTCGTTCATGGTCCTCACCCTCATCCACAATCATCATTGGCTCATCCATTCTCGCATGCAACGAGCCGGTTCGGCAAGGCTTCGTCCCCTATCAGGCTCCGTTCAACGTCAAGTTTCATTCCCTTTCAGGCTCCGTTAAGCGTCAGGTTTTGTTCCCTTTCAAGCTTCGTTCAGCTCAGCCGCTTCAATTGATACAGCCGGCTCGCGGCGTCGCCATGCAGCTCAAGCCGCATGCCGGCATGCATCAAGGTGGAGCCGTGGCGGTGCACAGGCTCGATCGCTTCGCCCGGCACCGTCACTTCGTACAGCGCATCCGGGTCCAGGCCTTGCAGCGCCAGCCGTTTGTCCGCATAACCAAAATACTGCGCATGCTGAAACGCGAACACGACAGTCTCAAGCCCGTCTCGGCTCACGTACTGACTGGCGGAAATACCGGCATCGCGGAACGAGGACAGCCGGTACAGATCTCCGTCCATGACGATCGGGCGGACTTGCTTGTACAGCTCCACGAACGTCCGCGCCTCCGCGATCTCTTCGTCCGCCCACTTGCCGATATCGGCCCCGATGCCGAGCCCGCCCATCATCGCGCTGTGGAACCGGTACGACAGCGGCAGCCGTCTGCCGTTCATCCCGTGCGGAGATTCCGTCACCCAGCACATCATGACGGATGGACTGTACGCATACGTGAATCCTTCCTGAATGTCCAGACGGTCGCGGGCGTCCGTGTTGTCGCTGATCCACGCCTGATCCGCCACCCGCAGCATGCCCAGGTCGATCCGTGCGCCACCCCCGGCGCAAGTCTCGAACTCCACATGCGGGAAGCGCCGCCTGAGCTCGGCCCAAATCTCGTACACATGCCGGACATGCCGGATCCATATCGATTCGCCTGCACCCGATGCCAGGTCCGTCGAAGCAGGGTTCGCTGTGCCGAAGTCCCCCGCGCCCGATTTCGAGTCCGTTGAACCGAGGTTCGTCGAACCGGAACCCGCCGTGCCGGGCTCGGTCACCGTCCGGTTCATGTCCCACTTGATGAAGGAAATGTCATAGTTCCCGAGCAGTTCCGTCATGAAATCCAGCACGAACGCCTTCACTTCCGGCAACCCCAAATTGAGCAGCAATTGGTTGCGAAGCTGCGTGCCTTCTCGCGTCGGGAATTGGTACACCCATTCCGGGTGCCGCCGGTACAGCTCGCTGTCCGGATTCACGGATTCGGGTTCGACCCATAGGCCGAATTCCATGCCGAGCCCCTTGACTTCGTCGATCAGCTCCTGCAGCCCGTTCGGGAACTTCTCCGGGTTCGCCTGCCAGTCTCCCAGTCCGGCGCGGTCGCTGTGGCGTCCGCCGAACCAGCCGTCGTCCACGACGAACCGCTCCACTCCGAGCCGGGCCGCCTGCCGGGCCAGCGCCTTCTGGCCTTCGGCGTGGACCGCGAACCCGGTCGCCTCCCAAGAGTTGTACAGCACTTTGCGATCCTGACTCGAAGGGATAACGCACGCACGCTCGTAGCGGTGCAGCCGGCGGCTCATCCCGCCGAAGCCTTCGGCCGAGAAGCCGCCGACGAACACGGGCGATTCATAGACGGCGCCGGGCGCCAACATGAACGCACCGTCGAAGTCGTTCACACCACCCACGATGCGGACATGGCCGAACGTCGTCTTCTCGGCGACGATCTTCCAGTTTCCGCTCCAGGCGAGCGCCCCGAACCAGACGCGGCCCTGCGTTTCGTCCGCCTTGCCGTCATCCATCGCGAACCACGGATTCGCGTGCGGGCCCGTGAAGCCTCTGCGGGACTCGAGCAGCTTCTTGCCTTCGGACAGCACGTCCGCGCGCAACTGAAATTCACCGGCCCAGCGACCGGTCACATGAGTCAGCCGGTAGGCCGGCAGCGCCTGCACGGACCAGACGGCTGCCATGACTTGCTCGATGCAAACAGCCCGGGGTTCGCCGTTCACAATGCGCACGTGCCGCTCGATCAGGTCATAAGCCGGCTTCGCCCGATAATGGACCTCAACCTGCAGCGCATAGTGTTCGTCGGCAAGCCGGACGATCAGTTCGTCGCCCGCAGGCTGCTCATGCCCCGCATATCGCAACCGCAAATCCCGCACGCCGTCGTCGAACGTCGCCTTCAGCGCCGGTTCCGCATAATGCGCGCCGCCCCAGCCGCCGTACTCCTCCGTCTCGCGATCCACCTCCGCGTCGAAGGAGCTGTGCAGCCTGGGCTTCAGCCATTCCCCGCACTCCTCCGCCGACACCGGGCCGCCCCAGTGCAAGTGCTGAAGCCCGCCCTTCTCGCTGATTCCGAACACGTAAGAAGTTCGGTCGGTACGGATTTCGAAGATGTTGGATGACGCCAAATATTCAATCGGCATGAAGGACACTCCTCGCTTCTTTTGTTGCCTCATTCATCCGCAATAATCGCGAAACCATATAAATGAACGACCCGGCCTTGATCATTGTAGAGACGCAATGTATTTTTACCCGCTTGCATCCGGATGCGGATTTCACGCTGATCTTTGATGTCCCACCTGGGGAAGCCCCAGCCGGCCGTGTTGTGCAAATTCGTTCTGTACGTGTCGGCCCCGTTCACATCTATGCTGAGGTCTCTGCTCTCCCCTGCACAGTAATCAAAACGCAGCAAATAATAGCCATCCTTCGGCAGCATGATAGGATCGAACTTAAGCTCGCCGCCATTGCCAAGACCGACAGCCTTCTCCGCGCCAGCTTCGTCCGGCACAAACTCCGCTCCGCCGCTTACGCTGCCTCTTCCAACAGGAATATACAACTCTTGCGGCGGCTTGTTATCGATAATATGGATTTTTTCCAACGCGGGTACGTATCCTGCAATACGTTCGATGAACAAAGCACTCTCGTCGCCGGCAAAAGGAAATACCACATCTTTTGTCAGGAATATTTTATCGGAGCCGCTTTGCGGCATTTCCATTTCCACCTTGTTGATGCCGTCGCCGATGCGCAATGTCCAAGGCCCCCTAGCCGCATAGAACAGCCTTACCGTCTGGGGCGCAGCCGTCGCTTTCACGGCAAAAACAACACCGCCATTCAGCAATACGGCTTCCTGTTCATTCTCATATACGACGGGTTCGCTCCCTTGCAGCGTTTGTGCCGCTTGTGCGAAATACTCTGTTCTTGCTTCACTCATGTAACCGGAACAAATCCCTTTAGACAGCGGCAAAGTTTCTTTTGCGATATAGATGCCGGCGCCGCCGCTTTTCAGAAGCGGAAGTTCGATCACATCCTTGCAAGTCACTTTGCAGCGTCTGACCTTCATCATTTCGCCACTGGAGTCATCCTCATAAATTTCAGCCGCAAACTCGCCTTCGGGCAAAAAGTCCATTTTCAAACGCAAAATCATCGCTTCGTCCGTAATGCAGCCGATCAACCATTCTTCCCGGGAGCGGCGCGCAATGGCGGCATGATGCCCCGGGAAACCGGACAGCACCGTTACCTCATCGTAAACGGGCTTCATGCGGCGCAAAAAGTCTGTCCCTTGCCACGCCTCCAAATAATAAATGGAAGCTGCAATGTGCGTAGCCCCTGATTCAAATACGACCGGAAGCGCCATTTGATGCCCTAACGTCGTGTTTCGGTTTTTGTTCGAAAATCCGGTAGGGGTATAATCCATCGGACCGACCACATTGCGTGTGAACGGAACCGTACAATTGTGACGCGCGTCCGGCAAGCCGCTCCATTTATAATGCTCGAGCCCCAGGATCCCTTCAGCCGTCATGAAATTCGGCCAAGTGCGCCCTTCGCCCATGCATTTGGTTGCCCCATGGAAATTAATCATCAACCGATGCTCTGTCATCATGTTGGCAATCATCTCATATTGCCACATCGTGTGCTGGGAATCGTTCTGGAAAAAGTCAACCTTGAGTCCATCTACCCCGCAGCTTGCCCATAGCGGAATTTTCTCCTGTGCCTTTTCAGGGGTATCAATATACTGCATGGCACTCCACAGCCATACAACGATGCCTTTCGCATGGGCATAATCGCACAGTTCCTTCAGCCATGTAATATCCCAGTCCGCATCCACCGTGATGCCTTCAAAACCTATGCCTGCCGCAAAATCCACATAACGTTTTTGTTCCGTATACAGTTGGGCGCCATTCTCATACTCCCACCATGCCCACAGACAACGCCCTGGCTTGATCCATTGTATATCCTCCATGACAGAAGGCGGATTCAAGTTGTAGTTCATGGTTGTATTCACCAATTGGTTTAAATCGTCTGCCGCCACAATGACGCGCCAGGGAGAAGAGAACGGCAATTGGCAGGAGAGCGGCGCGCCCTTCTCTTCCGGAGCGAATTCCAAAGACATGCTGCGGCCCCCGGATCCGCGCAGATGGCAAGAGCAATAGCTGCCGTTTGTGTTATAGACCTCTGCTTCCGTAATCATCGCCCAACCGCCATTGTCAGCGTGGAACAGACTCGGCATGCCATAATCCCGGCCCGCTTTGTCCTCCCAGCCAGAATGGTCGTACGTGGCTTCATAACTGCTTAACCAATGCTGCAGCCACAAATCGTTGTAGGATTCTGCCAAAGTAAAATTCGTTGCTTCGCGCAAGACTTGCATAGGCTTTTCCGTATCGGACAGCACTTGATAGCGAAAAGCGGCCCCATCGTCATACGCACGGGCGCACAGTACAAAGATATAGGCTCCACACTCAAACAACAACGTCATCTCATTCGCATGATTTTCATAAACGGCCTTTTTTCCCGCCGGTATCGAATAGGTTTCATCAACAACAGAACGCGCTTCCTTTACAAAGCGAAAGCCTCTAGTGAAATTTTCCAAATCGCTTTCAAAACCGAGCTTGCTTTGCTCGATTACCGCTTTGCCGTTGCGCTCGACGGCGTACCATAACCCCTGCTCGGCGTTTTCACCAACGGTAATGCAAACTGCGTTGCCGGGCGAATACAGTTTCCACATAGATCCAATCCCCTGTCCATTCTTATTTTGTACGCTTATAAAAATACACGGGGCAGAGTAAAGCTTGTCGCACTCTGCCCCGCAATAAAAGCGATTCTCTTTTGGTTTGCTTAATGCTTATTTGTTTTCGGCAGCATTGTACAAGGCCATACGAGCCTTATAGTTTTCCGAGTAAATCCCTTCAATTTTTACGGCATTGTTGGCTTCGATTTCGGCAATCATTTTTTTATACATGTTATCGATTTCGCTTTGCGAGTTTGCATACACCATAGTGGAAAAGCCATTGTCGATAATATCCTTGATTTTTTGTTCGCTCAATGCGTCAGGCGTGCCGCTCTTGGGACCGAGATCATCATAAAGCGCGGTATCCCAGGTTGAGCCTGCCATCGACTTCAAGGCATGCTGATTCACATTATCTCTGTTGTAACGGAAGAGCAGGTCATAGGGAGTGCCGTCTTCGCCCAATCCATTGCGAATCATCCACGTCCATTTGCGCGCACCCGTCGTTTTCGAAAAATCCGCCCAATCTTTACTGATGGCGTCGAGCGCTTCCTGTGTCGGCACATGAACGCCGTTTTCCATATTCCAGTTCATGCCTTCTTTGCCCCACATCAGCAAATACTGACCTTCTTCACTCGCCAGGAAGTCCAAAAACTTGATCGTTTCTACCGGATGCTTGTTCGCGATTGTAATGCCGACCCCGTCCCAACCCAAAGAGCTGCGAGGTCCATAGGTGGTGGCTTCCGGAGCAACGCCCGGGGCCGTTACTTTAAACGCGTAGAACAGTTTGTTGGTGTCTTCGCCGTATTGAGTGCGGAATGCGCTGTTGGCTTCATTCACGACACCGCCCGCCGTTGCAAACACGCGCCCGCTGGCCGTTTTCTGCCCGTAATTTTGCGCTTTATTGATTCCCCATTCACGGTCAAGCAAGCCTTCCGTATAAAGCGTGTTGATGAATTTGATCATTTCCAGATACTTCGGGTCTCTTACATCGAATTCAAGACGGCCATCATGCTCATAATAAGTTTTCATCCCGTACATCGCCTTGAACGAACCAATGATGGTGGGCATGTGATCTGCGTTCACGGTCATCGGGATGGCAGGCTTTCCGTCCACGTCGGGATATTTCTCCTTGAACTTCCTCAGCAAGTCCAAAAACTCTTCCTGTGTAAAGGAGTCCCCGGCCAGAGCGCGCTCGCCATACCCGAACTCTTCCAGTACATCCATGCGCATATTGATCGCCCAGTTCGGATCCGGATCCAAGCCGTACCAGTTGTTCAAATAATAATTTTTGCCATCCTCGTACACGCTTTTGGACAGCACGTCGCCGTAACGCTCTTTGATATTCGGAGCGTACTGGTCGATCAGATCGTTCAGCGGAATCAAAGCTCCGCCGGCAATATATTTGTTCAAGGTAGCCTCGCGTCTGTCAATCAGCGCAATATCGGGCAAATCTCCGCTTACCAGCATCAAATTCAGCTTCTCGTCCGGATTGCCGGTCGGTTGCTGAATTTCAATAAAGACACCCGTACGCTCGGTGATTTCTTTGGCTACAGGGTTCGTGAACGGATCGCCCACATTCTTGTCGAACAAAGTCAACGTAATGGGTTCCTTCGGCTTGGCTGGCGCACTGTTCGATGCGCTACTGCCCGGTGCTTCACTGCTGGGTGAGCTTTCGCCCGCATTTTTGTTTCCGGCATTGCACGCGCTTATAAGCATAACGACTGCAAGCACCATCACCAAGATGAATCTCTTTTTCATTGCAGATACCCTCCCATGGATTGAATAAGTCCAGTTCTATTTTCCATTTGCCGACTTGCGTTAACCCTTTACCGCCCCGATTAGCATGCCTTTCAGGAGATATTTCTGCAGTAACGGATAGACAAGAATGATCGGCAGTGTAGCTACCATTGTGACTGTCATACGGATACTCTCGCTGGACACCGGCAATTTTCGTTGTTCTTTGGCAAGCTGCTGTGCGGCGCTTAACATATCGTTTGTCTGGAACTGATTCAGAATTTTAACCAACACCGCCGACAATGTTTTCAAAGAGGCATCATAGGTGTAAATATAAGAATCGTACCATGCATTCCAATGGCTGATCGCCGAAAACAAGGTGATCGTAGCCAGCACCGGCGTACACACAGGTATAATGACTTTCAGAAAAATCTGGATGTCATTGGCGCCTTCAATTTGCGCCGCCTCCTCCATTTCTTTAGGCAAGCCCTCCATGTAGGTGCGAACCAATATCATCCAGAATACACTCATAATCCCGGGGAAGATAAACACCCAAAAGCTGTCGATGAGATTCAAGCTGCGTATGACCATATAGGAAGGAATCAAGCCGCCGCTGAAGTACATCGTAAACACAAAAAACAAATTGATGCTGCGCCAGCCTATAAGTTCTCTTTTACTCAGCGCATAAGCCAGCATCGAAACGCAAGCCAGCGTAAGCGGCACCCCGATCACAGTCCGGCCGACCGTCACCACGACGGAATTCAAAATTTCTGCGTCCTGCAAAACCGTTTTGTAGCTGTCCAGGCTGAAATCCCTCGGCCACAGCATAAACTGTCCATACGTCGGGGTGGACGCATCATTGAGCGACAAGACAAAAATATGCCAGAACGGAAAAAAAGTAACGATAAACAAAAGCAGCAAAAATCCATAAACGATTGTATTCCCCATGATGGTTGCCAACGTATACCGCTGTAACCGCTTGCTTCCAGCGCCCGTCTTGTTATACCGCGCAACTCCGCTTTCCACTTTTTCACTCCCTTCCGACTTAGAACAGATGCGTTTCGCCCATTCTTTTCGATATATTGTTGACACTTACCACCAAAATAAACGCGACCACCGATTTGAACATACTGACGGCTGCTGCATACGAGAACATGCCATTCTGAATGCCGTAGCGGAATGCATAGGTTTCAATCACATCGGAATACGACCTGTTCAAGGAATTACCCAGCAAGAAATACTGGTCAAACCCGGTATTCATCAAGTTGCCGATGTTCAAAATTAACAGAATGATGATCGTAGGCCGTATGATCGGCAGTAAAATGTGCCAGATTTGCTTAAAACGCCCTGCACCGTCCACTTTCGCCGCTTCAAACAGCTCTGCGGGAATGGCTGCAATGGCAGCCAAATACATGATGGAATTGTATCCCATGTCCTTCCAGGCATTTGACAAGGCAATAATGACCCAGAAAAACTTTCCATCCTGCATGAACAAAACACCTTGATCTACGGCGCCGATACGCATCAGCAGTTGATTGACAGGTCCTTCAGCCGACAAGAAGGTAACGACAATGCTTGCGGCAACAACCCATGAAATAAAAAACGGCAAATAGGAGGCTGTCTGCACAACCCGTTTGAACCACATGATTCTTGCTTCATTCAACGCGATTGCAATCAGAATAGGGACAATAAATCCGATAGACAGCGTTAACACACTCGATGCCAACGTATTGCGCATGACGATCCAAAAGTCTTGTCCCGAAAAAAAGTATTCGAACCACTGAAATCCCACAAAATCCGCCGTAAAGAGCGATCCCCAGAAGTCACCCAAGGTCGGTTTGTAATCGATGAAGGCCATGTACAAACCAGCCATCGGCGCATAAGCAAACAACACGGCCCATACAACTCCGGGAATCAAAAGCAAATACAAATATCGCTGCCGAAGCATCTTTCTTATTGTGGAATTTTTCAGCAACGACATTGCAGCGTTGCTTCCATCCACCTCACCTCCCACTCTTCCGCCTCCCCTTGTGCAAATTATGTTGATGAATTCATCATAAGAAATCCTGTATGCTATCGCTATCTCACGATTTTCCGATTTATATCGGAAACAAACGGACTTTCACCTTATCAAACGGTGACTTTGCTGCTGAGCCCGTAAAATTTGACATCATCTGCATTCAATCTTATACTCTGTGCTGTGTGAGGGTATCATGAAAATTTTCCTTTATCGCGGGGGGAGTTTAATTTGACGACTTCACGGAGGATCTATGTATACAGTTATTGTAGTCGATGACGAACGGCTCACCCTGGACACCCTTGCCAATTACGTCAACTGGGAACAAATGTCCTGTCGTGTCATTGCCACCGCCAGCAACGGGCGGGATGCCATGAGCAAGATCGAAGCTCTGCAGCCGGACATTCTGATTACCGACGTGAAAATGCCCGTTATGGACGGCATTGAACTCTGCAAGCAGGTGCACACTCGCTTTCCTGTCATCCAAATTGTTTTTCTCAGCGGATACAATGAGTTCGATTATGCCCGTGCCGCACTGCAACACGGCGCATGCGGCTATTTGCTGAAGCCGATTGACCACGAAGAACTGGCTGCCACGATGAGCATGGTCCGGCAACGTTGCGAAGAGCAGAAGAACCGTCTCAATTCCACCTTATTGACGTCTGGAGAATATTTGCGCGAACTTCTCCAGATCGGCGGCAACCTGCTCTCCGGCCTGGCAGATGAAGTTACCTCGATATATAACCGTCATTTGCATCTTCCTGCCGACAACAAAACCTTTTACTTTGTGTTTATCAGCATGGACGAATATGCGCTGCTGACGAAGAATCCGCTTGCCGGCGATGAACCTGCAGACGATTTTTCCACCGTGGAAAGACTGGAATTTTTCATCGCGGGATTGCCCAGCTTTTCCGCCGGCGTACTGACCAAAGTGCGCGACGGTCAGTGGATTTTCGTCACACAGGAATCAGACGGCGCTGTATTTACGCATTGGCGCAATCAGTCTGCGAATGCGCAGCGTTGGATATCCCTGTTCCTGACAAATACTCCGCAAACCCTGCTTTCCTTTACCAAACAATGGCCAAAGATGCTGCAAATACGCGATCAATTGGTTGCTACTCACGGCACAGGGCTGATCGGCGACAACTGGGAAAACACGCCAATCACTTGGCGCAAGACACCTTTTCCCAAAACAGAGCACCTGATCGCCGCCGTACAACAAAACCGCAGAGACCAGGTGGAAGAATGGCTTCACGACTTTTACGACGGAGGTCTGCCGCCTGGAAGTATCAGCAAGGTTTTTGTGGATACCGTTTCCGTGTTTGACTCGGTGCTGTCCGCCATTGCGGGCAACAACCGCCACTTGCAAGAAATCGTCGAGAAAGATGCCACGTTCTTTGGGCGCCTTTCCCTGATGGAAAGCATGCAATCCATGAAAACGCTCATGCGGCAAATACTGGGCATTATGATGGACGAGCTGGAAGCCTCTCCCGTCGACCGGCATATCGAGATTGTGGACGAAGTCTGCAACATTATCCAACAAAATTATGGGCAGATTATCTCGATTGATGCGCTGGCAGAGCTTATCTTTCTTTCCCCCAACTATCTCCGCACGATTTTCAAGGATATTACCGGGAAGACATTGCTGGAATATATAACGCAGGTTCGTATGGATCATGCTTGCCGCATGCTGCAGGAAACCAATCTCAGAATTCATGAAATTGCCAGACGAGTCGGCTACGAAAGCCCCTCCTATTTTGGCACTGTCTTTTTCAAACGCACGGGACTTACCCCCAACCAATACCGCACACACGCGAAAAAAGGACAACGAACATGAATACATTGAAAAAGCTTTTCAAAAATTCATCTTTGTTGCAGAAGCTGCTCATCATGTTTCTTACCGTAACGATCATCCCGCTTTTATTTATAACGATTTTCTTCTATGACCGCACCGAGCAACGGCTGCTGGAATTGACCTACGAAAATATGCAAAGCAGCAACCAGCAAATCAGCAGCAATGTCAATACCCAATTGGATAGTCTTCGTCAAATTTCATCTCTGATTTATACGGATGAAACCTTGCAAACTTATCTTACGCAAACCTACACCATTGACTATACGTTCGTCGAAGCCTACCGATATATCGACGGGCTCTTATACAGCTTGCTGACTGCGAACAACAACATTGCCAGCATCAACCTTTATGTCGACAATAAATCGCTCCCGGAGGATGGTCTGTTTATCAAACATATCGCACCGGAAAATCCGCCGACTCCGTTTCTGGCGCAATTGCAACAAACTTACGGCAACAATATATTCAGCAGCGTGATGCAAGACAAAGACGGGAAAAACGTGATTTATCTTGGGCGGGTTCTCAACTTTAACACCCAAAGCCAACTTTACGGGATGATGACGATCGGTCTCCATGAAGATTTGCTCTACAGGCTGATTGAAAAAGAAGAGCAAAACAAACGGGTTTACTTGCTCAATGAAAACAATCAAATCGTCTCCGCAGCCGATAAATCGCTTCTGAACGTGCCATTCAGCGAAGCCATCGGTCCCGAGTTAACAACCAAACACGAAGTTGTCACCATAGACGGAGATCCCACCTTGCTCGTGTATAACACCATGAATCATGGCTGGAAAACCGTTTCTCTCACCCCTATTGACGAAATCATGCGTTCCTCTCGTACAACAGCTTTGCAAATTGTGGTCATTGCGCTGTTTAGCCTTGCCATATCCATCTTCATGATCATTGTGATTGCCAAATACCTTTCGCTCCGTCTGCGTAAATTAAACCGTCAAGCCGCGCAAGTGGAGCAAGGAAATTTCACCCTCCTGCCCGTCGATTCCAGCAAGGATGAAATCGGTCAATTAAGCGCAGCTTTCAACGAGATGAGCAGACGACTCAAAGATTTGATCGATAAGCTGTATGTCAAGGAAATCGCCAAGCGCGATGCCGAGCTTTATGCCTTGCAAAGCCAGATCAACCCGCATTTTCTTTATAATACGCTGTCGGGTATTTCCTCCCTGGCCATCCAGCACGGCGATGCTGAAGTAAGTGAAATTGTAAATCACCTTGCAAGATTTTACCATACATCACTGAATATGGGGCATCAATACATTACGCTGGAAAAAGAACTTGCCCTGACCAAGCACTATCTTGCGATCCAGCACATGCGCTTTGATGACAGCTTTATGGAACGCTGGGAAGTTGACGAAAGCTTGTTGACCTGTGAAACGTTGAAATTGTTGCTGCAGCCTTTTGTGGAAAATGCCATTAACCACGCCATATATGAAGATCATACGTGTCTGGAAATCGCCATCCGCGTTTACCGATCCGTACACGATGGCGCTCCGGCGCTCATGCTTGAAGTAGAAGATGACGGTTGCGGAATGCCTTCCGAACAAGTAGAAACCTTGTTATCCGCGGAATCGAAATCAGGGTATGGAATCAAGAACGTTCACGAACGTATACAGCTTGCTTACGGTCCAAACTACGGCGTAACCATTCACAGCCAAGTTGGGCGTGGCACAAAAATTATGATCATACTGCCTTTGCAGCAGCATCTTAGGTGAAAGCGAGCGTGTAGCTCGTGCTGCAGCCGTTCGCAGACAGCGCCGTCGACCATGCGATCCGGGACGATAATCACCCGTCGGCAGAGCGACATCGTCGTGTACGGGTACGGATGTCACAATTTTAACCGCTGCGTCGTCTTCTTCGTGATTACGGAATAACAGGGAGGCGTCGGCATATGAAAATCGCGGTTGCAGGCGGTACGGGAACGCTGGGACGATTGGTGGTGGAGGAGGTGCGCCGACGCGGGCATGAGGCGAGGGCGCTGAGCCGGCATTCGCCGGATTATCCGGTGGATCTGGCGACAGGCGCGGGGCTTGAAGCCGCTCTTGCGGGCTGCGAAGCGGTGGTCGACGCCAGCAACGCGATCGGGAAGGCGGGGGACGTGCTGGTGGACGGGTCCCGGCGGCTGCTGGCGGCGGAGCAGAAGGCCGGAGTCAAGCATCACGTATGTGTGTCGATCGTCGGATGCGATCGGGTGCCGATGAGCTATTACGCAGTCAAGACCGGGCAGGAACGAGTTGTGGAGGGAGGCGCAGTGCCGTGGAGCATCGTGCGGTCGACCCAGTTCCACGAGTTCGTCGCCGGCCTGTTCGCGCAAGGAGCGCGCTGGGGCGTGCTGCCGCTGCTGCGGGCGCCGCTGCAGCCGGTAGCGGTGGCTGAAGCCGCCGCAGCCGTGGCGGAAGTCGCGCTGGGGTCTCCGCTGATGGGACGGCTGAACGTGGTCGGACCGGAGATCGTCGAGGCGCGCGAGCTGGCGCGGGTCTGGCAGCGGTTCGCAGGTCGACGCGGAATGCTGCGACTGCCGATCCCGCTGCCAGGCAAGCTGGGGCGGGCACTTCGCATGGGCTTGTTGACGGAGGAGCGTCCCGACGTTCGCGGTTCGGTGACGTTCGGACAGTGGCTGCAAGGAGGAAAGTAAGCGGGATTCCGGGCAGGGCTACGGAATATTGGACGGATGGAAAGCGGGACACACAAGTAGGCGTCTGTTCGACCATAGGGCCATCCTCTGGGGGGATCGGCGACTTTGGAGGTCGCGGCGCGGCGATCGACGTCTTTCTTTTTCGAACCCCCGATAAGCCGACCGCCGTGAAGTCGCTTTGACGACAGCCGGCCCGATGGACAGGATGGCCCTGCCGCGGCGGGAGTTAGGTAGTTTCGGTTCACAACTCTGGCGGGATCGGCGACTTCGGCGGGAGTTAGGTAGTTTCGGTTCACAACGCTGGCGGGATTGGCAACTTCGATGGGAGTTAGGTAGTTTCGGTTCACAACTCTGGCTGGATTGGCGACTTCGGCGGGAGTTAGGTAGTTTCGGTTCACAACTCCGATTAGATCGGCAACTTCGGCGGGAGTTAGGTAGTTTCGGTTCACAACTCTGGCGGGATCGGCGGCTCCGGCGGGAATTAGGTAGTTTCGGTTCACATCTCTAGTCGGATCGGCGACTTCGGCGGAAGTTAGGTAGTATTGGTTCACAACTCTGGCGGGATCGGCGACTTCGGCGGGAGTTAGGTAGTTTCGGTTCACAACTCCGGCGGGATTGGCGACTTCGGCGGGAGTTAGGTAGTTTCGGTTCACAACGCTGGCGGGATTGGCGGCTTTGGCGGGAGTTAGGTAGTTTCGGTTCACAACGCTGGCTGGATCGGCAACTTCGGTGGGAGTTAGGTAGTTTCGGTTCACAACGCTGGCTGAACTCCATCTGCCAAAGAGAAAAGGCGCCTGCCGCATCGCGGCGAGACGCCCTTCGCTTCCGCTGCCAACATATATCAGCGTGCCATACCGTTCAAGACATGCCGTTCTCCGGCAATCAGCGTGCCCTACCGTTCATGACGAGCCATTCTCCGGAGATCAGCGTGCGATGCCGACAGCGGCGAGCCATTCTCCGGCGATCAGGTCGTGGCCTGCGGCCGTCGGGTGGACGCCGTCATGCAGCCAGTATTCAGCCGGCGCCCGCTCTGCTGCCCGGTCGAATGCGGCTTGCAGCGGCACGAATACCGCGCCGAACTCTTGCGCCAATTCGTGCGTGATGTGGCCGTAAGTGTCCAGCTTGGCCCGCCATCCTTCCCAATTCTGCTCGGTCGCTCCGCCTTTAAGCACGAACGGCTCCAGCAAAATCAGCGTCGTATCCGGCAGCACTTCCTTCGTTTCCGTCAGCAGGTGCCGGTATACCCGCTCGAAGCGGTCCGTCACGCCCGTGGGCAGACCGTTCATGATCCGCCAAGCATCATTGACGCCGATCAGGATGCTGAGCCAATCCGGCTGGATGCTGATCGCGTCCTCGTTCCAACGGGCATAGACGTCCGACACCCGATTGCCGCTGATGCCCCGATTGACGAACCGCATGCCTTCTTCCGCCAGTCGATTCCCGAGCAGGCTCGCGATAATATACGGATATCCTTGCCCGAGATGATGGGACGGGTTCCCTTCCCGGTTCCGGCCTCCATCGGTAATGGAATCCCCCTGAAACAAAATCGTCTTCGGCTTCTTCAACAATTGCTTCGACCTCTCTTTTCGGCAGCATTCGGCCACTGGTCCGTCATCGAGCAGCAACCTTCACATCCACCATATTACCTCAAGCAAGAGAGACTAACAACGATTTCCATCGTACTACTGCAATCGTCGAACTTCTTCGCAGCGTTATCCGCAGGAAACATCCCTCTGCAAAGCCATTGCATTCTCCTGCCTGAACCGACACGCCCCAAGGGATTAGCGTTTCTGTTCCCGTACCCGGAACTGATGGGCCAAGCGGTCGAGACCCGCCGCCATCTGATTGAGCGTCTGAGAAGAATGGGCAATCTGCTCCATCGCCGCGATCTGTTCTTCCGTAGCGGCAGAGATCGTCTCCGAGCTTGCGGCCGACCGGCCCGCGATGCGGTCGAGTTCCTGCAGCGACGCATAGATCTGCTCCGTGCTGGCGGACATCTCCTCCGCCGATGCGGAAGCTTCCTGGATCTGCCCGACGACGGCTTGGGCGGACTCCACGATCTTGCCGAACGCCTGTCCCGTCTGCTCGATCGCCTGCATGCCTTGCCCGAATTCGGCCGTGCCAGCAGCGGTGTAACGGACAGCCGATGCGATATCCGCTTGCACCAGCTCGACCAGCTCGTTGATCTGCTCCGAAGACGCCTCGGACATCGCCGCGAGTTTCTTGACTTCCGACGCGACCACGGCGAACCCTCTTCCCTGTTCCCCGGCTTTGGCGGCTTCGATGGACGCGTTCAGCGCCAGCAAGCCGGTCTGGGAAGCGATATCCGACATGATCGTCACGATGCCCTGGATCTGCCGCGAGCGCTGACCCAGCGTCTGCATGACTTGTGCGATGTTGCCTACCGCCTGCTGGACGGATTGCATGATGCGAATCGACCGGTCGATTCGCTCGTAACCGTGCTCCGCTTCCTGCCTGGACTGAACAGACGCCTCATGCGCATGCGAAGAAGCATCCGCCACGCGCTCGATGCCTTGCGCCATCTGCTCCATCGCCTTGGCGCTCTGTTCCGTGCTGGACGCCTGCGTCTCCATGCCCGCCGCTACCTGGTTCGCGGTTTCCGCGATATGCCGGGACGCCTGCGCGGATTCTTCGATGGAGGATTGCAGCGTCCGCGAAGCATCCGATACCAGGCCCGAGCTATGCATCAACTGCTGCACGAGCGCAGTCAGATTGTGCCGCATCGCCTCAAAATCGCCGGCCAGCTTGCCGATCTCGTCCCGATTCCGGATTGCCGGATCGTCCGAGGTCAGATCCCCATCCGCCATGCGCCGGGCGACGGTTGCGATTCTCGTAATCGGGTTCGCGATATGGTTCGAGAACAACAGTACGCCGACAGCGCCGACAACCAGGCAGATCGCAAGCGCGATGACGGTCGCGTACAGGATGCGGGTTTGCCCGCCGTTGTAATCCTGATAGTAAGAGCCTGCGACGACGATCCAATCCCATTCGGGAAATTGAAGCGCATACGTGATCTTCAGCGCCTCCGGGCCGCCGTTCGGCAGCGGCCAATCGTAAAACGTGAACCCGCCGCCGTTCTGCCCCTGCTTGATGACGTCCTGGATATAATAGAAGCCATCCGTCGTCTTCTTGTCCCAAAGATTCTCTCCTTCAAGGCTCGGATGCGCGAGCAGAATGCCCTTCTCGTCGATGACATAGAAATAACCGTTGTCGCCCAAATCGATATTGCGGTTAATCGGCCGCGTGCCATCCGTTTGCCGGGCGCCCAGCATGATGATTTTCGCATCTTCCTGGGCTTGCTCCAGATTCAGCTTGCCGCTGTTCGTCATTTCGCTCAACTGCTTCAGGTTTTGAACCATCAGCTTCACGCTGTTTTCCAGGTTTTTGTGAATGAGCGAGTCTGTCTCGGCTTTCGCGTTCACATAGCCGTTGTAAGCGATGACGGAAGTCGGTACGATGAGCAGCAACAAGCAGAACAGCAGCATTTTTCTCCGAATGCTCCATTGGAGCTTCCAACCACGCGCACTACGCATGTCATCCATATTCCGATCCCCCAGCCCATCATCCATCTGCCTAATATGCGACAATGGTTCCATAATATCGTAAAGTCCCAAGTGCCCATTAGATCAGATTATACAGGCAACAGATCGCGGGAGTTGTGACGTTTTATTGAATTTTCATCATGGAACAGCGAAGAGGCATTCCATCGGCCCATGCCGTCAGAATGCCTATCAATGCGATTGCTGCGTATTGCCCTTTATCTCGCCCCCGCCTCCGCCAAGGGCCACTCGGGCCCGACTTCCTGCAGGGAGATCGTCTTCCGTTCCCGCGCAGACTGAACGACGGCTTCCAGCGCACGCTGATTCAAGTATCCATCCCGGAGCAGCGGCGTTTCCTCTCGCCTCGCGCCGCGGACCATGTCGACGAAATCCTGCATCTGGCCGATTTTGCAACGATTCGGAACGGCGATCCGCTCCCTCGCTTCGCTTTGTTCCTCATTCGGATGGACCCAGGTCAAATATGCCCCGTCATCCCAGTTCATGTGCAGGGATCCTTCATCCCCGTAGATGGAAATTTCAAACTGGTTCTGGGCGCCGTACGCGTTGCGGGACGTCTGGAACACGGCCGGTACGCCCGGCTCCAACAAGGCGGTGAACGCGGCGAAATCATCGATGTCCACCGCTACCATCCGCCCCGTCGCCGGGTCCTCCCGCTCGTCAATGAGATTGCACATCAGCGCGGACAACTGGGTCGGTTCTCCGACGAGGAACCGGGCCGCATCGATCATATGGGAGCCGAGATCGCCGAGCGTTCCCGTGCCGGTAATGGCGGAGTCCAGCCGCCAGTTCATCTTCGTGTCGAACAGCGGGCCTCCCCACTGCTGCAAGTACTGGATGGACACGTGGCGAATCGTGCCGATCTTCCCGTCCCGGATCATCTCTCTGGCCATGCGAAACGACGGCACATATCGGTAAGAGAAACCGACCATGCAAGGGGCGGAGGCCGCGCCGGATTCCGCCAATTCTTTCAAAGCGGCCGCCTCCGCGAACGTACGGGTGAACGGCTTTTCCGTCATGAGCGGTTTGCCGTGCAGCAGGCAGAGCCGGATGATTTCATAGTGAACGTTGTTGGGCGTGATCGAGAGCACCGCGTCGATCGCCGCGTCCCGGATGAGCGCTTCCGGCCGGGCATGCCGCGATTGTTGCGCAATGCCGAGGCGCGCTCCCCATTCGGCGAGCTTGCCGGCATCGCTGTCGCAGATGGCGGCGATGGATACCCCTTCGAGCTTGAGGAGCTGCTCCGTATGAACGGATGCCATCCCTCCCAAGCCGATCAAGCCGAGCTGTAACTTTTTCATCGATCGGTTCTCCCCCTCGGCGATTATGTCTTATTTGATGCCGCCCAACTGCAAGCCCGACTGGAACCATCTTTGCGCGAAGAAATACAAGGCGATAATCGGAGCCATGGAGATAAGGCTTCCGGCCATCAAAGTGTTGTATTCGCTGCCGTATTGACCGTTCAGCGAACTCAGCGCCAGCGGCAGCGTCATCTTGGCTTTGTCGGACAGCACGACGAGCGGCCAGAAGTAGTCGTTCCAGGCGCCCATGAACGTAATGATCCCCAGCGTGGCGATAATCGGCACGGACAGCGGCACGATAATGCGGACGAACACGGTCGCCTGCGTCGCACCGTCGATGAAGGCGGCGTCCAGGTAATCGTCGTGGATCGTCTTGATATACTGCCGCAGCATGAAGACGGCGAACGCATTGAAGATCGACGGCAGCATCAGCCCCGTGAACGTGTCGAGCAAGTGCAGCTCCTTGAGCACGATGAAGATCGGAATGATCGTCACTTGCCCGGGCACCATCATCGTCGCCAGGAACAGGCCGAACACGATTTCCCGGCCCCGGAAAGCGATCTTGGCGAACACATAAGCAGCCATCAAGGCACTGGTCAGCGTGATGAGCGTAATGCCGACCGACACGAACGCGCTGTTGAGCAGGACCCGGTCGAACTCGAAGAAAGTGAATATTTTGCGGTACGACTCCACGCTTACGGTCTGCGGAATCCACTGGATCGGGATGCTGATCAGCGCGCCCTTCGTCTTGAGCGAGGTGCTGATCATCCAGAAGAACGGCACGAGACAGAACAGCGCGAGCAGCGTTGCTGTCAAATAGAAGAGCGTCTGTCTGAGCTTGCGATCAGCCATCGTAATGCACCCACCTTTTCTGCAGCCGCATCTGGATGACGGTGAAGAACAGGATGATCACGAACAGGATCCAGGAGAACGATGCCGCGTACCCCATTTTGTAATATTTGAAGGCGTATTTGTAGATCCGCTCGACCATTGCCTGCGTGGCGCCGTACGGGCCCGCGTCCTGGGTCATGATCATGACTTGCGGAAACAGCTGAAACGAGTTGATGACGCTGATGATGATGACAAAGAACAGGATCGGCGACAGCAGCGGCAGCGTAATGCGGAAGAGCCGCTTCCACATGCCGGCGCCGTCCATCTGCGCCGCTTCGTAATAATCCGGGTTGATGCCTTGCAGGCCGCCTAGCAAGATCAGGGCGAAAAAGCCCATGTCCTTCCAGATGCTGGCGAACACGATGCCCGGCATCGCCCAATGCGGGTCTTGCAGCCAGGCGGGGCCATCGATGCCGACGAAGGCGAGAATCGCGTTCACCGGCCCGTAATCGTCGCTGAGCAGCCATTTCCAGATGAGAGCACCCGCTACCCAGGACGTCAGCACCGGGATGAAGAAGAGCACCCGGTAGGCGCCGATACCCCGATACTTGTTGTTCAGCAAGACAGCTGCGAGGATGGAGAAGATCAGGATCAACGGGATGTACAGCACGATGAAGTACATCGTATTGCGGAGCACGCGCCAGAACTCTTCGCCGCTCATAATCTCCGCATAATTGTCCATGCCGATGAAATTCGGCGTTCCCGCGGCCAGGTCCCAGGCGTTCAGACCGTTCCAGTCGGTAAGGCCGATCAGGAAGGAGTAGCCGATCGGACCGATGCTGAACACGGCAAGGCCGATGAGCGACGGCAGCAGGAACAGGATGATCGTCAGCCATTTGGCGCGTCTGGATGCACCGGACATGTTACAGCGCTCCTTCCTCATGGGAATGAATTCACGAGCTGCATATCAATCGTGTTCAATAGGCGTTAATTCGCTTGCTTAACCGTCGTGTAACGGAAGCCTCGATCCCTTGCCGATGCCGATTGTTACAGCTTGATCTTCTGCTCCAGCTCCTTTTGCAGATCGTCGAGCGCCTGCTGCGGCGTCTTGGCGCCCTCGGCGGCAGCGGTGAGATGGATGCCCACGATGTCGGTCATCTCGGCGAACTGCTCGATCACCGGCGGCGTCACAAGGTAGTCCAGCGAGTCGAACACGGCTTGGCGGTTGGCAGGCGGCGTCGCGTTCAGGAACGCTTCGAGCACATCCTTGTCGGTTACCGCCGGCAGCTCCCAGTTGGCGTCCACGCGAATCTTGGCCGCTTCCTTGCTCGCCGACATGAATTTGATCCACTGGAATGCCGCTTCCTTGTTCTTGCTGTCCTTATTGATGACCAGGCCGTTGGAGAAGAAGTGCGTCGCCTTCTGCACGTTGCCCGGCTCGACGGCTACGTCCCAGTTGAACGTCACGTTCTTGGCGAAGTCGGGGAACGCCCAGACGCCGGTCACGATCATGCCCAGCCGGCCTGCCTTGAACAGGTCCCAATCGCCTACGCCGCTAAGCTGCGCCTGCGTCGGCATGACGTTCGTCTTCGTGATCCGGTCCGCCAGATGCTGCAAAGTGGCGACATTCTCCGGCGTATTGAACGTGAACTTGGTCATATCTGCGTTGAACAGGCTGCCGCCGTTCTGCTGGACCGTCTTGTAGAACTCATGGAACTGAATCGGTTGGAAGATGCCGAAAGTGTCTTTGCCGAGCTCCCGGATCTTCGCTGCGGCGTCGTCCATCTCTTTCCACGTCCAGGCGTTCGTCGGGTAATCTACTTTGGCTTGGTCGAACAAGTCTTTGTTATAAATCAACAGCACGTTGGAGAAGCTGGCCGGCAAGCCGTATTGCACGCTATCCGCGGAGAAGGCGGAGAGCGCCTTGGCGTTCAGCGCGCCGGTGTCGAAGCCGCCGTAGAGCGGAGCCAGATCCTGCAGCACGCCTTTCTTGGCGTAAGAGACGAAGTTCTCGAAATTGAGTTCGTAAGCGTCCGGAGCCGTGCCCGCGGCGACGCGCGTCTGCATCTGGGTGAAGTAGTCGCCGTAAGCGATCGTCTCGATGTCCACTTTGATATTCGGATTTTGCTTCTCGAATTCGTCCTTCATCTGCACAAGATACTTCTCGTTGTCTCCCGAGCCGGAAAACTGAGTGTACTTGATCGTCACTTTCTTGTTGGACGCGGCCGACGATTGATCTCCGGAGGCTGCGGACTTGCCTTCATTGCCGCCTTTGCTGCAAGCGATCATTACGGTCGCGATAATCGTAACGGCCATCGCCAGCTTGAACACCCTGTGCCATTTGTTCGTCAACATGGTTCATGTTCCCCCTTCATCGTGTTCGTGAGAAGTTCGTACGTTAATCGCTTAACTTGCGAACGCTTTGACGCTCTACCACCTCCAATGGCATGCGTGTCACTTCCGCGGGTAAAGCCGAATGCCGATCGGATTGCATATGGTCAAGCAGCATTTGGGCTGCCAGTTCGCCCTTGCGGGTAATATTCTGGTGAATCGTTGTCAGCGACGGGAAGAACATCGACGCCATCGAGATATCATCGAATCCGACGACGGAGACATGCTCGGGCACATGTTTGCCGGCTTCCATGACGCCGCGTACGACGCCGAAAGCAACCATGTCCGCTGTGGCGAATACGGCCGTAATATCGGGATGCCGCGTCGCGATCAGTTCGCCTGACTGTCTGCCGTGCGTATAGGAGACCTCTTTCTCGAATACATAGTCCGGGTTGTAGAACAGCCCGGCCTCCTGCAGGGCCCGCTTGTAGCCGAGGAAACGTTTCTCGATTACGCCGTCTTTGCGAATCATGCCGGTTACCAGTGCGATTCCCGTATGTCCGTTGTCGATCAAATGCTTGGTGGCGAGGTACCCGCCTTCTTCGTCGTCGATTCCGATTCTGTGGAACGAGTTGTCGTTAATGTAGCTGTCGATCAGCACGATCGGCATCTGCACCTTCTTCAAATCTTCGTAGAAGCTCTCCTGGTAAATGCCCATGATGATCGCTCCGTCCAGGTTGCGCTGCATCGACAGGTCCAGGTAGCCGCGGCCTTTGTCGACGCCGGACAGAATCATGTGGTAGCCGGCTTCGCGCAGCTTGGACTCGATGCCGCACACCAGCTCGCTGTAGAACGGGTTCTGGAGCAGCAACTGCCGATGCCCTTCCGTCTGCGGGATGACGACGCCTATCAGCCGCGACTGGTTGTTCGCCAGGCTGCGCGCGGAGAAGTCCGGAATGTAGCCCAGCTCCTTCACGGCTTGGCGGACGCGCTCGATCGTCTCCGGCGACACTTTGCCTTCCTTGCCGTTGAGGACATAGGAGACGGCTGCCGTGGATACGCCTGCGCGTTCCGATACTTCGCGAATCGTGACCCGTTTCAATCTGCTTCACCTTCCGAATGTTCATTACGTCCTATGCAAACAATCAGGCAATCAATCAGGCAGATATATATTACGTTTACTTAAACGCTTAACCTTATTTCACATTATATTCACATAGGCAAGCGTTTTCAAGCCCTAATTTTGCGATTCTGCAAGTTAAATATTTTAACCTGCTTGTCCCGGTTCCAAGATTCTATGCTTTTTTATGGTGTTGCAGGCGGGTTTCGCCGGGTTGCGTCGCTTTGGCGGCGGGGAGGTGATGCTGCAAGCAGGTTTCGCCGGGTTGCGGCGCTTTGGCGGTGGTGGGGCGGTGCTGCAGGCGGGTTTCGCCGGGTTGCGGCGCTTTGGCAGCGGGGAGGAGTTGCTGCAAGCAGGTTTCGTCGGGTTGCGGCGCTTTGGCGGCGGGGAGGCGATGCTGCAGGCGGGTTTGGCCGGGTTGCAGCGCTTTGGCGGCGGGGAGACGGTGCTGCAGGCAGGTTTCGCCGGGTTGCGGCGCTTTGGCGGTGGGGAGACGGTGCATGTGGGGCGGGTATGCCGGTTACCCCCGCTCCATCAAGCGCCGCAGTTTGTATTCCGTTCGAGTGTCAGGCGCCGGCGTATAGACACTGCAGCGCAAATCGGCATCCCCCTGAACTTGAAGGGAAGTGAGGTGGAATTGCATCTTTCCCGCCTTGGCGTGACGGAATTCCAGCAGCACCTCCGGTGCGGATTTGACATCGCTCTGCCGCCACAGACCATCGAATTCGGGAAACTCCGCCTGCATCTGCCTCAGGAATTCCCCGTACCATTCATCCTCCACATACTGCCCGTAATACGCACGGAAGATGGCGAGAAATCCGCGCACGAATTGCTCCCAATTGACCGCAAGCCGGCGAAATTCCTTGCGCTCGAACAGCAGCCGGATCATGTTCCGCCGATCGGCCGGCACTTGCTCGAAGTCGAGGAACACGTGCGCCGCCGCCTCGTTCCAGCCCACGATCCGGCACCTGCGGTCGGAGATGATCGCCGGACAGGCGCGGAGCTCCTGGAGGATGCGAGCAAGAGACGGGCTTACGACCGGCGCCTCTTCCCGCAACGCCAACGGGTTGTGCCCGCCTCCGTTATCCATCGCCAGTGCGTACAAATATTTACGCTCGTCCGTCGTCAGCCGCAGCGCCGCAGCGATATTGTCCAGAACGGATGCGGACACTTGAATGTCTCTCCCTTGTTCCAGCCACGTGTACCAAGTCGAGCTTACGCCGGACAGTTGCGCTACTTCTTCCCGTCTGAGACCAGGCGTTCTTCTGCGTGTGCCTGCCGGCAAACCGACCGCCTCCGGCTGCAGCTTGGCTCGCTGTGCGGTCAGGAAGGCGGATAATGCCGCCAACCTAGTCTGCTTGGAGTGCACTCGAACCTCCTCCAATTCCGACGAATGATGACTAAGCTATGCGCTTTTGATGGTAGTGTCTATTATACCAGGATAAACTATAACTTGTAATAGGATAATTATTATGACACGATAGGCTCATCATTCTTCAATTGGAAGGTGGAGGCAACCTTATGGAGCGAGCCGTTGTTACCGGATTGGGCGTCATCACACCATTAGGCAACGATGTCGATACGTATTGGAATCGACTAGCCGCAGGAGCTTCGGGCGTTTCTCTGATCGATGCGTTCGATGCTTCCCGGCATAAGTCGAAGATCGCGGGTATGGTGCGGGATTTCGAGGCCGAAGCCAGGTTTGGGCGCAAAGAAGCGCGGCGAATGGACCGATTCTGCCAATATGCGCTGGCAGCAGCCGAACAGGCGATGGAGGACGCGGGCTTGCATGCGGGAAATGGGGACGACGAACGGATGGGCGTCTATGTCGGTTCGGGTACGGGGGGGCTCCAAACGTTGATCGAGCAGGAAGCCCTGCTGCGGTCGCGCGGGCCCGAGCGCGTCAGCCCGCTGCTCGTGCCCATGATGATCGGCAACATGGCGTCGGCCATGATCAGCATCCGCTTCGGCGCGCGCGGGCCGTCGCTGTCGCCGGTAACCGCCTGCTCGATCGGCAACACGGCGATCGGAGAAGCATTCCGGCTCATTCGTGCAGGCGTCGTCGATGTTATCATCGCCGGTGGCGCGGAAGCGGCCGTCACCGAGCTGTCGCTGGCGAGCTTCGGCAATGCGACGGCGCTGTCCGCCCGCAACGAGGAGCCGGCTCGCGCCAGCCGGCCGTTCGACGCCAAACGGGACGGGTTCGTCATCGCGGAAGGCGCCGGCATCGTCGTGCTGGAATCTCTCTCGCATGCTGCCCGAAGGGGTACGCGCATCTATGCGGAGGTAGTCGGCTACGGGGCGACTTCCGATGCGTATCACATGGTAGCCACGCCGCCTGACGGCGACGGCGCGTTCCGCGCGATGAAGGCCGCGCTTCACGAAGCGGGAGTCGCGCCATCGGATGTGGACGTAATTAGCGCGCACGCAACGAGCACTGAAGTCGGCGACCGGTCGGAGACCGTGGCGATCAAGCGGTTGTTCGCAGAGCATGCGTCTCGCATCCCCGTCACCGCTAACAAGTCGATGACCGGCCATCTGCTAGGAGCCGCCAGTGCTGTCGAAGCGGTCGCGCTGGTCAAAAGCTTGCAGGCCGGCATCATCCCGCCTACGATCAACTACGAGCATCCGGATCCGGCCTGCGATCTGGATTGCGTACCGAATATCGCCCGCGAAGCGAATCTGAATATCGGCATGTCCAATTCCTTCGGGTTCGGCGGACACAACGCCGTGATCGTCGTTAAGAAGTATTCCGAATAAATGCTAACGCTGATACACCAGCTTGCCGGACTTGTAGGTCCGTTCGATCACAATGCCATCTTCGGCAGACGCCGGACGGCGGAACAGCACGAGATCCGCAGGCGCCCCCGCCGCCAATCCGGCAGCCGTCTCCCACCCCATCGCGGCGGCAGGACGGATCGACGCCATGTTCCATGCGGTGCCAAGGTCCGCAAGCCCTCTGCGCATCAGATGCGCGATGCCCCACGGAAGCATCTGGGCCGACCCGGCGAGGATGCGGTCGTTGCCGGCCAGATGCAGCTTGCCTTCCGGCGTCAGCGTCACCTTGCCGCCGACCGCCGCATCGTAGTCCCCGGGCGACATGCCGGCGAGCGAAACGGCATCGCTGACGAGCAGTGCGCGGTCTCCCTTGACCTTCAGCACGACCTTCAGTACCTGGTCCGGCAAGTGAAATCCGTCCGCGATCAGGCACGACCACAACATATCCTGCGCTAGCTGCTCCCAAATATAATTCGGATGCCGCGGCAGTTGCAGATGCGCGCCGTTGCCCAGATGCGTCGACATGCGTGCGCCCGCGCGCACCGCTTCGTCGATCTGCGCCGACGTCGCCGCCGTATGGCCGATGGATACCATGACGCCGCTCCGGGCGCAGCGCGCGATGAAGCCGGCGCTGTCCGGCCATTCCGGGGACATCGTCACGAGGCGGATTCGCCCGCCCGATGCCTCCTGCCAGCGGCAGAACGAATCCCAATCCGGCGCCATCACCGCCTCCAAGGCATGCGCCCCGCGTGCACCGTCTTCCGGCGATATGAACGGGCCTTCCAGATGGATACCCGCAACGGCCGCTGCCGTATCCGAATCTTCCCGGCAAGCGCGGTCGATGGCCGCCATTGCGTCAACGATCGCCTCCGGCCGATTCGTGATCACAGTCGGGCAGAAGGAGGTTACGCCTTCGCTCCACAAACGGCGAACCGTCGCTCCGACGACGCCCTCTTCGATCGGTACCCGATTGAAATCCGCTCCGGAATAGCCGTTGATCTGCAAATCGACCAAGCCGGGCGCGATATACCACTCGCGGTCCGGCAGTCCTTCCGGCGCCGTCTCCGCTTCCCCGCCCATCCTCACGGATACGATCCGGTCTCCCTCCATCGCGACGGTGCACGGATTCCCCGTTTCATAGTGCAAAGCCGTTATCTTGCCCTCAATCGCATGGTTCGTCATCATGGCCCATTCCCTTTCCATAGACAAGCGCCTCAGCTTACCCCTTAATTCTTCTTGATCCTTGTACAGCATGCAAACCGGATGTTTTCACAAGAAAGTCGAAGGACAAAGCAGTCGATATTTCGCCGTAAAGCGTCTTTAAGATTTTAAGCGAAGGAATCTGCCCGTCTTCATCGTTTGCCCCTCGCTCCATCTATGCAATCGATTTCTATCGTTGATTGGATTAAACAACAAACCAAATCCGCTGTCAAGTCCGAAATTCAAGGAACCATTCTGGCTCTTCCTCGCTTTATGAAGGCTTGATAATCTGTTATATTTGATTTAATTTAAATGGAAAGGAAACCGTTTCTGATTGTTTCTATAGAAATTTCTTTCTGAAGGGAGACAATCACTTGCGCCAAACATCGAAGTCCGCCTCTAAAAAGACGACAATTTATGATATTGCCAGGCATTGCAAAGTGTCTCCCTCTACCGTATCGAGAGTGCTGAGCGGCAGCGACTATCCCGTAAATCAGGACACGCGGCGGGAAATTCTGAAGGCAGCCGAAGACTTGCATTATATCCCGAATTTGATCGGAAAAAATTTAAAGACAGACCGCAACCATGACATCGGCATCGTGATCCCCAACATGTCCAACTACTACAGCACGCTGCTTCGCGGTATTCAGGACGTGGCACAGCGGTTCGATTCGCAAATCATTCTCTGCAACTCGTTTCGCGACACGAAGACGGAAGAGAAAAACGTAAGCTTGCTTTTGCAGAAGCAGGTGAAGGGAATTCTCATCGCTTCCATCGACGATACTGGCGGCGTTCTTCAACGCATATTGGATAAAAACGTATCTGTCGTCGCCATGGAGCAAGATGTCAAGATAGATTGCAGCCGCGCCGGATTCAATTTTGCCGCGGGGGCCGAGATCGCGACCCGGCACCTGATCGATCTCGGGCATACAGATATTGCGTTCGTCTCGGCGCCATTGCTGCGTACAAGCAGGAAAAAGCTATTCGCAGGCTACAAGGAAGCAATGATCAGCCATGGCATTCCGGTCAAAGACGAACTCATATACGTGGAAACTTGCGAGAACGACGATGACGATCAGATGTACGACTTCATGCTGGGCAAGCGGGCCGCCGATCATTTATTGTCTTTGCCCGTTCGCCCCACGGCCGTGTTCTGCATTAACGATATGGCGGCGATCGGCTTGATTCGACAGCTTCAAGTCCGGGGTATTCGCGTGCCGGACGACCTGTCCGTCGTCGGCTTTGACAATATCCTCTTCACGGAAATGATCACGCCCAGTCTGACGACGATTGACCAAAGCACGTACGATCTCGGACATCTCGCCGCCGACTTGTTGTTCAAGAGCATCATTCCGCAAAACTCGCTTCCGATGGCGCATGTTACGATTCAATTGGAGCCGAAGCTGATCGTGCGGGAATCCACACAGGCTAGATTGTCTTAATATAGCTGTTCCGTAGAATCACGGCATGGCAATGGAAAATTTGAACACAGAGGAGATGAAGATCTATCGAAGGGGGTTGCTATTCGTTCGTGTCGCAGCCGCTCTCTGCCATTCCCGGGAATCAACTGACGGCCGATAAACACCGTGTTGTCGAATTCGTCGGCCGACATTTCAAGGACAACTGGCGCAGCGAAGCCGACTGCTCCTTCTCCCAGTTGCCCGTAAATTTCTTTATTGCCGTGAAGGATAAAGAAATCATCGGCTTCGCCTGCCATGACGCCGTCGTCAAAAATTTCTTCGGACCGACCGGCTTCCTTGCGCCGACCGCTACCCGAGAAATTGAATATAAACCGCAAACAGCGTGATATAAAGCAGCAGCCTTGTTCCCCACTTGCGCTTCAAGAAGCTGCGGCCGCGGTTCATGCGGGACTTGACCGTGTTGACCGGCAATCCCGTCTCCTGACTGATCTCCTCGAGCGTCATGCCGTGAACGTACTGCCCGATGAAAAGCGGCTTGAACTTCTCCGGCAGCGAATCGATCATCATGGCGGCCATCTCGCGGCTCTCCGACCTTAACGCAGCCTCTTCCGGCGTCGGTTCGCGGCTCGGAATCCGTTCATGACGGCTCAATCCTTCTTCATCTTGCGATTCGTCCAGCGGCACGGTCGTTCTCCGCTTGCGCAGCATATCCAGGCAGACGTTTTTCCCGATCCGGTACAACCAGGCAGACAGGGACTTCGATTCGTCGAAGCGGTTCATGCTCAAGTAGAATCGGAGGAACGTCTCCTGCACGACATCGTCGCTCTCCACACTGCCCTTCAAGATGCGGGATGCCATTCTGGAAATTTTGTCCCGGTACATCTCCGTGATTTCCCGAAATGCGTTCTGGTCGCCGTTCTTGGACAGCGTGATCAGCCGACTCTCGATAAACTCCATGGCGGACGTTCCTCCTCTGGCGTCGAATGGTTCTAATATGGCTATTGTAACACAAATATTCGGCAATCTCCTGAACGGGTTTTTACCTTTCGAATTTCGTTCATTTGCCCACAGGCTCATGTTATAATGGTCCCATGAAACGTCACTCGTGCCTCCGGGGTCGGATAGCCGGCCGACGGCATCGATACGTATAGGATCGGCATTCATCTCATATCCGGAGGGAGAGTAAGAACATGAGCCAAGCAAGCCTGGAATTGATCCTGGACGAGCTGCGCAAGTTCAGGGGAGAAATCGTCGACGAGTTCCAGAGCGTTCGCAGCGAGATTCAGATTGTCCGTGAGAAAATCAAGACAGAGGAGCAAGCTAAATCGCTTAAAGAACAGATCGCGGAAATCGCTGCCCGTCAAGTGGAACAAGAAAAGCGTTTTTCCTTCCAACTCCATTCGCAAGCAGCAAGCATCGAAATTTTGCACCGCGAACAATTGGCGCTTAAGACCGAAATCGAATTGCTGAAAAGTCAGCGATAATCATCACTCGAACCCCTGCTGCCTTGAACGGGCCTCGTGCGCGCGAGTTGCGAACCGAATGAACGAAAGCTGAAGCCATTCCGGCGGGGCAATGTCATTAAGTCAAGCTTAAAGACATTGCCTGCCAGGATGGCTCTTTTTAACGTCGTTTCATGCTATCGGCCCATTGCGAAGCGATCGATCGACGCCAGTTCCAAATGGTCCGTGATCAGCCGGTTGTAATGCGCGACCTGCACGATTCCTTGTTCGTCAATGATGAACTCAGCCGGAATCCTATGAAAGTTCGAGCCTTCCTCGGGCGTAAGCTTGAAGCCGGCGGCTGCGGCCTGGGCGATGACATCCTTTGTGCCCGGGTCAGCCAGGGTGGCTTGCACGTTCTCCTCTGAAGTCTCAACGCCGTATAAATCGTACACGAGTGCCATAGGATCGGCGATCAGCGGGAACGGAGCCGCTTGGGCGCCCACATATTGCTTCATGTTGGGTACGGGGGATTCGAAGAAGGCGATAATGTCCATACCCTGACGCTGCCACGCCGGAAATCGGCCGATCAATTGGTGTACACGCAAATTGCACAAAGCGCAGGCGGAGAAGCGAAAAAAGGAAAGCAGTAATTTGCGGTCTTGATAATCCTTTAATACGATCGGGTTGCCGTGAATGTCAGCCATGGCGAAGGCAGGCGCCGGCATGCCCGGTTGAAGTTTTTGGGTCATAAGGATAACCTCCCCTGGATTTAAATGGATAGCGCGCGAGCGAAGCGGGATTATGGACTCCGCGCCGCCCGCGCGCAGTGAACGGTTTATTGCTCGATGGCTCCCAGACTCGTCAGCACTCTCAGGAGCAGCGATGCGGCCTGGGCCCGACTCGCTTGCCCGAGCGGCTTCAGCTCGGTCTCGGTCATGCCCTGCATCCATCGTTGTCGTACGGCCAGCGTCACGGCTTTCCGCGCCCATGCGGACACATTCCGCGCATCCGCGAAACGATCGAGCGCGGACGCTTCTTCGGCAGGCGACGCCGATCCGGAGCCTTGCACCTCCGCGAATCCTTGCATCTCGGCGAATCGCTGCAGCAGGGCGGCGAGTTCCTCGCGGGTCACGGGATCGTTCGGCCGGAACCGGCCGTTATCCCCGTACACCAGCCCCGCCGCGGCGGCCTTCCGTACGTAAGCGGCATACCAGGCTCCGCTCGGCACGTCCAGAAACGCCGTCATCGGGACCGTCTGCCCGGACTCACCCCCGGAAAGCCCGCTCGCAGCCCCCTGTCCGGTTATCGCAACATCTGCCGCAATCGCAGCAGTATTCCCTTGCTCCATCGCGCTTACGAGCAGCTTCGTCACTTCCGCCCGCGTAATCGGACGGTTCGGCTCGAAGCGGTCGGCGCTCACGCCATCCACCAGATGGCGGCTGACGAGCACGGCCACCTCGCCGCTGCTCCAATGTGCGGTCAGATCGGCAAACGAATGTTCATACAGCAGAACGGCATAAGTTCCATAGGACGGAACGGCAGCAGTCAGGCGGAACGCTTCCTTCTCCAGCACGCCGCCCACATAGGTCCAACCCGTCTTCGCAGCCGGATCCAGCTTATACAGGCCAAGCTTCCGCGGGTCGGCCTTGCCGACGATCGCCGGATCGAGCCGCAGGCTAAGCCGCAGCGGCTTGCCCGGGGCGGCCTCGTCCGCGCCTGCGATTTCCAAACTATCCGACATCCAGGTGTAGCCCGCAGCAAGCGGAAGATCCGCCGCCGCTCCCCGCTTGAGCGTCAGGATCGATGCGGCCGGATACGCGCCCGGCTCTGCCGTCAGTACGAGCCATCCGTCGAAGGCCGGAAAGCTGCCGCCTCCTGCATCGATCTGTACCTTCGTTTCCTTCGCGCTGTCGGCCGGAGGATCGTCATGGATCGAGCCGCCCCCAGCGCCGTTATCGCCTATGCTTGCGGATTTCGTCCGAATCTGCGTGAACGTCCCGGACGATGCATTGCCGCTGCGATCAACCGCAACGATCGACACCGTATATTCGGTCGCCGGCGCCAGCCCCGAGATCGTGAACGATTCGGCGCCCGGCAGCGCTTCGCCTTCCTGCAGCGCATCGGGCTGATCCGACTTCGCCCACGACAGCCGCAGCTTCGCCAGGTCGCCGGATGCGGATGTCGGATCGTGCCAGCTGAGCGCGATCTTGCGATCGGTCACGCTAACGACCTTCAGGTCGGTGACAGGCAGCGGCGCTTGCCAATCGGCGGCTGACGTCCAGCCAGCCGTTACGCCTGACGATTCGTTGCCGGACTCGTCGACCGTCGTGACCTTGAATTCATAGCCGGAGGACGCGGGCAGACCGGAAATCTGCGCCCATTCCGTGCCTTTGCCGGCTTCGATCGGCGCTCCGTATGCCGCATCTCCGGCTTTCTTCCAACGAATGCGCGCTTTGGCATAGTCGTCGTCAGCCGGCTCGCTCCACAGGACGGTGGCCTTGCCGAGCGTAACGCCGACCGTCATATTGGCCGCTTCGGCCGGAGGCGTATCGTCGCTTCGGGCGACCCGCACCGTCAGCGCTGCTCCCGCTTCGGCGGGAACTCCCGCATAGCTGGCTATTTGTTCGGAAACAGCCACTTGATAGGTCCCGTCGGCAAGCGGCTCTGCCGGCGTGAAGCGAATCACGCTCGACAATCGTTGGCCATTCTCCCAGACCGGGTTCACGGCCTGGAGCGTACCCGGGACCGGCGCATCGCCCCCCGATTCGGACGCGACCGTTACCGCATCCGGCTGAAGCGACGCTTCGTCGATCGGCTTGCTGAAATAGACATCCACATAAGCGCCGCCCGGAGCAGCCTTCGCTCGTTCCGCCCGCGGAGCGGCATACGATACGAGCGGTACATTGACTTCCAATTGCGGCGGCGGCACATCCAGCACATCGCTGTATGCCGTCACATAGCCGTCTTTCTCATACTTGACCATCCACTTGCCTTCCGGCACATCCCACCCGTACTGCCCGCGGGCGTCCGTCGTCAGCGGATTCGTCTGGCCGTACCATGCGGCATCCCAGACGTTCCATTCGCCGGAAGCCCCGTCTTTCTCGAGCACGGTGGCGGTTGCGCCCTCCACCCGATTGCTCGGCAAGCCCTCATAGACATACCCGCTCGGATCCCAGATGTATTTCGGCTCGGCGACCGGATCGATCGGCTTCTTCTTGATCTTGCACAGTTCGCTATTATAATTCCTCAGGTGATCCTCGAGCTCAGTCAGCTCATTATTCGCGACTTCATCCAGCTTGAGACCGATGTAATAACTCGCGGCCCAGACCCCGACGCCAATGAACCCGCCCGGGAATACAAAATAAGAAGCCATGCCAAGCTCGTACTTTATCATGTTGTGCATGAGCATATCTGCGACAACTTCCTTGGCAAAATCCACATAATATTCTCTTGCCGCCGGATCGCAGATTTGTTTCGCCCGTTCCAACGCATCGCGCGCACGCGCTTCGAAGCTGTCCGGGTCTGCGCCATCGCTGACCCCCTGGATCCAATCACGAATCGTGAGTCCCCAGTTCGTCGCATTCAGCACAAACTCCATCGATACCAGCGCTACCTTTTCCGCCGCCAGCGCGGTGATGCCGTATGATCTGTTCATCCCCGCTGTAAGCGACTCTGCTCCCATAGGCACGTATCCGGAGACCCGCACACTGATTTCCGAATCGCTCACCAATTTGGTCATCGAAAACCCGTAGACGGCTATACCGGTTGCTTGCGCTTGCCGCAGCTCTTTGTCACTGGGCGTATAATCGACAGGTACAGAACGAAAGGTTATCCGGGAAGTCATGTTGCCGTTCAATTTGGCTTGCATCGCTGCCGTCCCTGCGGGCATGACGCTGCCGTCCGGCGTCTTCTCCCCGGGACCTGCTTTCCATTCCATATCGTAATCCGCTATCGCCGGAGGCAGACGATCACGGAATTCTTCTTCTGTCGGCATTTCACCAGGACCCTCGGTCACATCCGGCTTCTTGCGATAATCGACGCTTACCGGCCCCAGGCTATACGTGAACGGCAGCACCGCCTGATACTTGCCTCCCACAAGCTGCGCGCGGGCGGAGCTGTCTCCCATCTGCACATACACGTCGGAGATGCGCGACACATCCCGGAACTTCAGCTCGAACACGAACGGTCGGTTCGGTACAACGACATAAGGGAATACGGCAACTCCGCTCGCCGGATCGAATGCGACCAACCGGCCCTGCTGCTGCTGCATGGACACTGTTTCCAGTCCGGGATCGTTCGGATCGTAGGTGACGACGGCACGTTCTCCCGACGAACGAACGCCGCCAACCGTCGCCTCCGACGTGAACTGGTGCTTCCCCTCAACCGATCCGTCCAGCTTGACGTTAAGCGTCCAGGTTCCCGCCGGAGATACGGGCGCCTTGCCGACTGCAACGCCGTTGTCGTAGACCGCAACCTCCGACCCGGCAGGCGCATAGCCGCTGACTTCAAACTGCGGATTCGCGACGATCTTGGGCGCGCGCAGCGTGACCGGCGTTACGCTCAGCACCGCGGTTCCGAAAATTTGCTCTTGCGCTTTCTGTTGGGCGTCTTTATATTTCATTTTCCCGACAATCGTGATCCGTGACGCATCCACACCGCCGGCCATCTTCAATTGCAGTTGCACGCTGCCTTCGGTCAGACCGGCAATATCGCCGATCGGAATCTCAAGCGTTCTGCCGGACAAGGTCGGCTCCGCAGCTTTGCCGTTCAGCACAAGCGTGCTCGGAGCGAACTCGACTTCCTTCGGCAGATCGATCGCCATGACCGCGCCTTGCGCCGTTTCAAAGACGGTGTTCTTGTAAATGGCGCGGAGCGTGACGCGGCCGCCCGGCGTTGTCCAGTCGGCGCCGGCCTCCAGTCCGTTGCGCGCGCCGCCGAAATATCCCGCAGGCTGCAACTGAATGTCCCCGAGTTGAACAATCCCGCCGGGTTGGGCGGTAAACTGAACCGATGCCGCGGTATTCGTATAGAGCATTCTAAGCGTCATTCGCTTGTTGCCGCCGCTTGCGAGCGGTACATAAAATTGCTGTCTCTCCGGGTCAAGAATCAACAGCTCATCCTTGACGTCATTGCTGTCCAGGTCGTACAGCGTCGCATTCAACACCCGAAGCGGCTCGCCATCCGGGTCGTAGGCGCGGAAGGACGCCTGACCGCCCGGATTTTCCAATCGGATCTCGATGTCCGCCTTGTTGTCCGCCCCGACGATCGCTTCCCGACATGCACTCGGCAAACCGGCTTCAACGCCGTGAACGCATATGCCGACCGTATCGCCAGTCGTCGCCCAAGCCTGATACACTTCATCCCGGAACGATGCATAGCTGAACTGGGTTACGACGCCCAGATGGGTATTCGTCGCCGAGTCAAGCTCAATCGGCCCCTCCCAAGCCCCGCCGCCAAGCCGGGTATATAAGCGCAGCGTGACGGCTGCAAGGTCCCGCAGCTGCAAATCAACGGTCTGATCGCCCGACAGGTTCAGCTTATGGGCGATCGACAAGCCTTTGGAGCTGCTTGTGTCCTTCGCTCGAAGCTCAACCTGACCGACTGGCACCTGCATGCTGTACTCGCCCTTGGAATCGGTCCTGGCGGTATAGGTTCTTGTGAAACTATCCGTGCCGTTGCCGATCAGTGCCGTTACCGTAGCGCTGGCTGACGGTTTCCCGTCCGTTCCGAGCACGCGGCCTTGAAGGAGCGCCTCTTGCTTCTTCTGCAAGGTAATGTCCAGGCTCCGGCTTCTGACGTCGGCCGCCAATGTGATCGTCGCCTTCTCGTAAGCGGGGTCCATCGACGCTGTCGTGAGCTCCAGCGATGCCGCTGCCGCACCTCCGCGCGGAAGCATGAATTTGACGTCTGTCTCGTTGTAGAACTCGCCCGACCACAAGATTTCGCGGCTGACAGCATCGCGAAGCGTCGCTTTAATAGAAGCATTGCCCCCTGCAGCCTGCTTCACCTTCAATCGGTATGCGAACTGGAACCGCGGAACGATGACGACATCGGCATCCGCCGTTTGCCCGCTTCCTGGCGAAGTCACGTAGATCACGTCGCTATAGGTGTTCTTGGCGCTAAGAATAACTTGATATTGGGCGTTCGGATAGGGGACATCCGCCAACAGGCTTCGATCCTGCCCCTCTATTCTTGAGGCGCCGACATAATAAGGGGATCCGTCGCGCACCACACTGATCAAGGCGTTCTCCAGCCACTGCTCGCTCTCCGAATTGGGCGGAGCGTCGATGGCGAGCCGCAAGCGACCGGCAATGCTGCGTCCGATCGGATACACTTGAGGCTGCAGCGTCCCGTCGATCTCCAGCGCGAAATCGTTCAGCGCAGCCGTGCCTTCCGCAATCCGATACGTCGCTTGATAGGTACCGGACGCCGGACCCGTTTCCGTCATGATCAGCCATTCCCGGGCAGCGGCCACGGAACCGTCATCCTGCCGCACATCCTTGCTTAATCTCGCGCGTACCGCGCGTCCTGCAGCCGCCTTCACCGTCAAGACGACATCGCTGTCGATGACCGGCACTTTATCGCTGCCATTGCCCACCTCTCTTGAATAGCTGAGCGAATAGACGTCTTGCAGCCTCACTAGCGGCATAGACAGTTCCGTGCCGCCAATGGCCAGCATCACCGTCTGCTCCGGAGGCGCTCGATAGCCGGAAGGCGGCAGGACAGCGACTCGAATACGCTCTCCCGCATGCCGATCTGCCAGCCATGCCGCACCTTGCCCGTCGGTCGGAATGCGCGCAATTTCCGTTCCGCCCTCGTCCATGAACAGCACTTCCGCCGCAACCGGGTTTCCGCGATCGGATACCCGAACGGTCAACGACGATGCGATCGCTGCCGGCGACAGGTTCACCGTCGTCACGGCGCCCTTGTTCACGACGATGCCTTCCTGCCGGGCGAGCTCCGTATCGCCTGCGACCGCCAACACCACTGCGGTATCTGCAGAAGCCGGCCACCAATATTCATAGTGCGTAACACCGGCGGCGAGCGGTTTCCGCGTCGCGCTGGCATTCGAGCTGCTCAGGTCAAGCCAGGCGGAGCCCAGGATGCCGGGATACTCGGTGACGATGTCGATCGACAGCTTGCCCGCCACGCGAAGCGGCAGTCCCGCAGCGGATTTGCCGCTCGGGCGGTCGGACAATCGAGCCTTGATCGCATCGATCTGCGTCGTCCCGTCCGCGACCGTGAAGACGGCGCGATAGTTACCGGATGCTGCAGGCGTTTCTGTCATCGCGATCGTTTGCGCGGCCGTCTGCGTCTGGGCGGGATCGCCGTCTGCCATCTCCTGATAGGCGATGTCGGCGACAACCGCCTGCCCCGGGCTCCCGGATGCCGCAACCGTTACGGTGCCGCCGGGATTTACGCTGCTGAACGTAAGATCGCCGTCCTGCACCGACCATGACGCCGAATCGATCGCAGGGCCGGACTGCTGCTGCTGGCATTCCCCGTAGCAGTAGGTGTACATCTGGCCGTCGCGAACGTACAACACCCGGTTGCCGATCTCGTCGATCTGGGCATTTTCCGCACGCATGGCCGGATTCCCGACCCTGTCCACTTGACCGGACTCCCGATCGAACCGTTCTGCATAGTTCGTAACATAGATGCTGCCTGCCGGGTTATTGTCGTGGAGCGTCGCGATCACATATTTTCCATCGCCGCTCATGGAAGTCTCGAGGTAACCTTTATCTTTCCGCTCCGCCGAACCGCGATTGTCAGGAAAGGAATCATCAGCCCAATGGCTCGGGTCGGCGTCCCTGAGATCGATCGCCTGCAATTTATTCCAACCGATGTTAAAACCCACGCTCACGGCTACGAATTTGCCGTCATTGCTGATGGTCGGTTTTTTCACTTGCTTGGCATACCCGCTTATCCAGATATGCGTGCCGGCGGCCATATCGTAGACTGCAACGGCATAGGCCCCGTCAGGATCGGACGCATCCTGCAAATCCGTGGAGGTCGTCCAGTACGCAACGCGCGAGCCGTCGCCGCTGATGGCCGGCATCTGACTGACCCCATTGCCCGGCGACCGATCGATCGTATGGCTGATCAGCGATTTCGTATGGGCGATCAAATCATACGAGTAGATCTGGCCGCCTTCCGCGAAGACAACCCGGTCGCCGTCTGCGCTCAGAGAAGGCTGCTCCGCGCGCAACGCCGGATCCGAGATCAACGTTAATTCGCCTGTGTCGACTTGATAGACGTATACGGCATATCGCGATACATCCGGTGGAGCGGCGACGGCCAGATTGGTCGCCTTCGATGCGAATGCGATCGTTCGTCCCGAACGGTCCGCCGCAAGATCTTTCAAATCTCCGTTCGGCCCCTGTCCGTCAGACGTCAAGTCCACCACCTCGTCAACGCCGGTCTCCGTAGCGATGCGATGCAGAAGCGATTGAGCTTCCGCTTCCATATACGCCATATACCATACAGCGCTGCCGTCACGAACAAGAAGCGATGCTTCCAGGTAACCGGCACTTGCCAGCTTCACTTCGCCGGCCGGAGAAGTGCCTGCATAAATTCCTCTGTCACCGGACTCGTTGCCCGCCGCATCGAAAGCTCTAATCCGATAAGTGTATGCTTTCGCCGGCTCCAGGTTATCCATCAAATATTCCGTGTCGGCCGTTTCCTTCAGCAATTGGTGCGTCTTGTCATAAATCCGGTAGCCCGCGACCGAAGGATCGGCGATCGTGCCTCCACTGCCGCTGGATACTTGCGGCGGCGACCATTGCAGCAGCACGGCCGAATCGGCCGGATAGGCAGGCTGCCAGCGTTCGTCCTCTACCATCCCGGGCGGCGTCCGATCCACCTCTACGATGGCCGGAGCCGACGCGCCGCTCGTCTCGCCGTTCAGTTCCGCCGTTGCCGCGATCTGATAGACGCCATCGTAATCAAGCCATAGCAAGTAGTTGAAGCGCCCCGTTTCATCGACTTCTATCGTCGCTTCTTCAATGACGGCCCCGTTGTTCACGCTGTAAGTCACCGTAACTTCAGCGCCAACCGCAGCGGTGCCTGCGACGATGATGCTCTCTTCGTTCGTAAGGGAAGGCAGCGGATCGAGCTGCGGCGCCTCCAGTGTGCCGGAAGCCGCCGAGAACGATTCGGGCGTCAGCCCGGCCAGCAGGCTGCGAAGCATGTTCTCTGAGGAAGCATCGGCCGCGGGTCGGGCCGCTGCAGCTGCATTCGCATTCGTTCCCCCGGCTTGCGTCGTCAGCCCGCCCAACCCGATGACGACAGCCAGTGTCAGACACAGCATTCTACGCACGGTGCGTCTCATCTTCACTTCCGCTCCTTTCCGCTTTCTTGATTCCGCCTAGCGCACATGCTTCGCCGCATTGATCGAGAACAGGATCGTACCCGCGACAACCATGACGCCTCCGATGGACACCACCGGTATGAATGCCGTGCTCTCTGCCAGCAGCATGCTGGCCAATCCCGCCATCATGACCGGTATGCCGATCATGTGCAGCCAGAAGTGCCACTTGCCGAGCCCGGATTGCGCCGCTGCCGGAAACAGGTGATAGAGAATGCCGCCCAATGCCATGGACACCCAGCCGAGCAAATTGATATGCGCATGCACCGGACTGAGCGTGTAATTTTCCGACATGGACATTCCCATCCCCATCAATACCCCGATCACGAAATAAACCGCAGAACCGATAATCATTTTTCTGGACATTGGTCGCGCTCCTCTCGTTAATAGCCGTTCAAATAGGCTTTCATCAGCTTCTTCTCCACGTTCAACATTCGCGCCATTCGGTAAAGCGTGCCGAAAATCGCCTTCTGTACCGCCAGCGGAACGTTCGGCATGTAGGTTTCTCCCCAGCGGAAAAATACGCCGGCATGCCACAGACTCTTCGGAATGCCGCTGCTGCGCACCTTCCCGTCGCGAGCCAAGCCGTAAGAAAGTCTCAGGAAATATTCAAAGTACCGTGCCGGTCTGACCGTCGTCAGGAAGATGACAGGCTTCTCGCTGTCGTTGCAGAATCGATGAATCGAGCCGATGGGCGCAACAGCCGAGTCCCCCGGCAGCAGCATGTGCGTAACGCCGTCGCAATCGATGCGCAGTTGCCCTTCTTCCACTTCGAATCGTTCGGAAAATGCGGTGTGATAGTGAAGCGGTGTGCCCCCGCCAGGCTGCAGCACAACCCGCACCAACTCGTATTCCCCGTCCGTTTCCGACGCAGTTTTCACGAATGTAACACGATCCCCGATCACCGGATTTTCGATCGTCCGATGTTCATCAAAATTATCCATGACCTTATGCTCCTTTGTTAGAATGACTGCTGCGACATTCACTGTAACACCGGATTACCCGATCGCGATATTATACGGACGTATAGTTTTGAATCGCCCGCACCGCGGCAAACAGGCGACTGCATCGCCTGTTCAACCCAACCGAGCGCCCTCTGCCCCCTCTGGAGCAGGGAATGCTTTTTATTGAAAATCGTACAGATAGGATTGGACGCCAAAAAACCAAGGGCTCGGCAAAAATTGGCCGTTGCTCCTTGGTTTTAAGAGGATGATTCCAGCGGCGGACAGGCGGAGAGTGGTCGAATGATAGGCTTTGTTTATTTTATATTCGTCCTTGACGGTTCAGGCGATGCCGGACTTCCCGACGAGCAGCTTGATCAATTGGCCGCGGCCTTTCACGGACAGCTTGCTGTAGATCGAGCTCACGTGCTTCTTCACCGTAATTTCGCTGACATACAGCTCTGCGGCGATCTCGGCATTGGTCAAGCCGTCCAGTACGAGCGAAGCCACCTCCCGTTCCCGTTCCGTCAGCCGGTCGTCCAACCCGCCCGGCATGGCCGCGTTGCCGGAAAACCCGCCTTGCTTCAGCAGAAATCCGAGAAAATCCTCCAGCTTCTCCCCGCGCGTGTCCATCACGAAAGTCGGCGTCGGCGTTCGCCCGTCATAGTTCTGATGCAGCAGGCCGGGCACGTCCCGGAATCCGAGCATGCGGTGAACTTCGCCGAAGAATGGCGCAGGCGGCGGGGAAGCGACGAACAGTCCTCCTCGGAACATGTAGGAGAACATCAGGTATAAACCTTCCACGATCAAATCCGGATTGCTCCAGTCGGCAAAATCGATCGATCGTATGAACCACCCGGCTTGGTCCGGAGGAGCGACATCGAGCTGTTTGTATTCTGCGGACGGAAGCGAAGCCAGATAGGGGCCGGCGAACGGATCGTCGCGCAAACAAGCAAGCGTCCCCGCATGAATCGAAACGATTACCGCCAAGCCGACCGCCTCCCCCTCCGCGGACCTGAGCAGCATGACAGAGCGGGAATCCGACTCCATCCACCCGCGCAAATCCAGGCTCTTCACCGCCAGCGTCATTCCTTCTTCGTCCTCCGAGCTCTCGTATCGGACAGACGTATCCGGATCGACCACGGATAGCGCCAGCGGCGTAGCGGCCCCTCTCCTTCTGCTCAGATAACGTTCGCCCTCGCCCGCGTTGCCCGGCGTCAGCGTCTCCCACGCGTAACCGCCCCGGGCCCTCACCTGAACCGACGTTCGCACAAGTCCGCTGCCCGTGTAATAGTACAGTTCCCCCACTTCCCATTCCGTGTTCCGGAAGGCGGAGGAACGGCGAATGCGAGCCGCGAAGTAAAGCGCCGCCCTGCCTCGCAGATTTTCGTAATAAGTAGGGGCTCGTTCCTCCAATTGCTTGCGCATGGCTCCGCGCACCAAGTCGTGCAGCATCCAGCCCCGGTCCGTCCTGCGGACGAATGACAACCCGATGAGGCGCTCGAACGCCTCATCGTCGATTTCCTTATCCAATATGTATTGCAGCAATTCGCGATTCACATGATGCAGCACGGCCGCAGCCTCTACCAATTGACGCAGCCAGACCTCCGGCACCTCCCGCAGCCAAGCCTTCAGCAAATGCTCGAACCATTCCGCCTCGTCCGCAGAATCATTCGTCCAGTCCGCTTGCGCGCCGATGAACGCGGCCAGCGATAACGCGAGCGGATGCCCGCGCGTCTTGAACCGGATGCGCGCAATCCGGTCGCAATCCGTGATGCCGGAACGCTGCAAATAATCTTCGCAAGCGGAATCGCTCAGATGATCGAGCGGCATATAGCGAATCTGCTCGCGCAAAGCCGGCACGACGATCCACTGATCCTTCAGCTTGTAACGGCCCGCAATCAGAACCAGGACGCCAGGCGGCAATTGCTTGACAAATTGCTCCCGCAGCCACCCATCCAATTCGCTCATTTCCTCATACGTATCGAGCGCTACGATGACCTTCCCATTTTCCGAAATGCTGCGGATCTCGTGCAAACACGCTTCCAGCGCATCTGACCTCCGCTCCGGCAAGCTGATGGAGGCATCCGTTCTTCCGGCCTGCAGTTGCCTCAACAGTCGCCGGCATAACTGGTCGCCCGTGTGATTGAAATCCCGGCTGTCCAGAAACAGCATCGATGCGCCCGACCGCTGCGCCATCTTGCGATACGCATCAAGCAGATAGCTTTTGCCGGTGCCCGCCGTGCCGTAAAGGTTCCAAATTCGCTTGCCGCCGGCAATTCCTTCGGATAAATAACGGCTGAAAAGCGCCAACTGCGGGTCGCGTTCCACAATAAACGCGTCTTCCTGCGTTCCGTCGATGCCGATTGTGTTTTCCGCCACACTTGCACCTCATCCCGATTTCCGGCTGCATATCCAATTCTTACACGCTGATGTACTTTATTTTAGAAGCAAATGAGTTCCCGGTAAATCCCCCTTTTGTCACAGCAAGAAAAAACGGCTTCACCGCCTCTGCAAGAGACGGTTCCGTTTATTCGAGAAATATAAGATCTGTATAAAGGTGAAACTTATACTTGCTGATATCAAGTAAAAACGACTTCGTCGTCCCCTTCGGGACAAAGAATGTCGTTTTTATCGAAGACGATTCAGAAAAGGAGAGCTCATTTTATACTTTCTGAATCGTTTAAAAAAGCACTCCGCCTTATTGAAGGCAGAGTGCCGCTATCTTATCTTTATCCTTAATTCAACACAAGCAGCGTAGCCGACTTCGCCGGCAGCGTGAGCGACAAGCCGTCGGCCGTGCCTTGCACGTCGTCCGCCCGGTACAGACGTTTGCGCGCTTCGAACCGATACACCTCAGCCGTCCCCGCAAGGTTCAGGTCCGCTGCCAGCGAGGCTTGCCGGGGCGCAGAATCCTTATTGAACAGCAACATGAAGGTCCGGCCCTGCGGCGACACGATCGTATAAGCGCCCACCGCGTCGCGGTTCGAGCTGGCCGTACTGACGACCTCTCCTTCCACCCGGCTTCCCTGTCCGTCATAGTTCAGGTACAGCTTGAACGCGTCCTCCAGCGGAGTGTCCGCCTCGAGCGCGCCCCACCGCATCGCGTAATCGACGCCTTCGCGGGCGAACAAGGCCAGCGCTTCCGCCTGGGCAAGCCCGCTTCCGATCCCGTTGCCATCCCCGAAGTTATATTCGGAGATGGACAGCTTCATGCCCGGCGACGTGCTGTCGATCAGCTCGTGCATCCGCGGGATCAGCCGCACCGGCTCCTGGATCCACGAAGACGGATCAACGAAGCTCGGATCGTACAACGATTTGAGCGAGTTGAACCGCCGCTTAGTCATGGCGGGCGACTCGTCGCTGGAGAAGGCGATGTTGTCTTCCGCCGGGTAATAATGAATATCGAGCGTATCGATCAGACGGACGCCGTTCTCCTGACGGTACGCTTCGTTGTTGCCGAGCAGCCATTCCAGGTACGGCTTGCCGTCATGCGCCTCCATATCCGTGCCCGGCGAGCAGCCGTCCAGCGCCGAATAGAAGTATTCGCACCATCCCCATGGCACAGGACCGAAAATGTTCGCCTGCGGGTCTGCGGATTTGATCGCTTGCCCGTATTGCTGCGTGTAATTCCATACTTCGTCGTAAGTCGTCATTTGCGGATGAACGTCCCAGTGGGCATGGCCCCACAGCATCGGTTCGTTATCGAGCGCGTAGTTGTGCACGGCGTCGCCGAAGCGGCTCTGCAAGTGCGCGATCCAATCGCCGATGAACGCCGGCCCGACTTGCTTCGACGTATCCTCAGGATCGTTGCCGTTCAAGTATTCGCCGTCCCCGTCCTTCCCGTTGCCCGCATCCGCCCTGCACCATTCCTCGCCCCAGTCGCATTCATTGCCTTGCTGTTCCCCGTATTTCTCTACGGAGAAGCTCCAGCCGATCTCGCGGCTCTTCGGCGTCCAGCCGATCGTCGGGATCTGCAGCAGCACGTCCGTATCCGTATCGATCGAATTCTGAATGAACCGGTCGGACAGCGACTCCTCGGGCAGCTTGGACGGGCCTTCATCGTCGTACGGCACGTTCAGGAAGTACCAATCTCCGCCGCGGTTCGTCGTATTGAGCTGCCAGTTGTAGCGCGTCATCTGATTGCCGCCCCAGCGCTTGATCGGCACGTCGATCTCCGAGTAGTTGTCGGACGGCGAATCCTCGAAATTCAAGCCGAAAATGCCGGGGCTGAGCGTTCGGCGAGGTTGCGCGGAATCTACCGTCACTTGCACGGTCGGCAATTCCGGGGCGGGAAGCTGTACCGCAGCCGTCGTCTTCAGCATGCCGATATCGTCGAAATACACCGTCCCCTGGTCTTCCTCGCCCCACGCGGACACGACGATGCCGTCAAAGCTGAGCTCGCTCATGCTCAGGTCGGCGAATTTCAGCTTCACTTCCGTCCACTGATCTGCCGGCACTCCTGCAGGAAGCTGATCGGACAAGTCGAAGTCGCCGACGAAATTGCGGCCGTCCATCAAGTTGACCCGCAAATGCTGACCGCCGCCGGATTCCCCATATACTTTCAGCGCGAGGCCGTAGTAGTTCGTGAGATCCATGATCGTGTCACGATGCATCCAGATGCCCTCATAGCCCTTGGCCGCGAACGAGATCGATCGGCTGCCCGAGGCGGTCGGAGTCTGATTCCCGAAATTTTGCGTCCCCCAGCTCCAGTCGCTGTAGCCGGGCGCAAGATGATCGTCATAGACGGTCTCTGTTTCATAGGTGGTCACTTGAACGTACAGCGAGGCCGTCGCATCGCCATAGGCGGCAGTGATCCTGGCCAGTCCGCTGCCGACTGCCGTCAGAGTTCCTTGGTCAACCGCGACCACGTTCGGATCGCTGGACGACCATGCAGCCAGAGGGCTGATATCGACGCTAGATCCATCCGTATAACGGGCCTCGAACATGACGCTTGAGACGTCTCCCGGCGCCAGCACCATCCCGTATTGCGAGAGAACTCCTTCGATCATGGCCGGCGGAGCTACGTATTTCTCAAGGAGGCGAATATCGTCGAGGTAAACCGGCGATTGCGCTTCATCCTTCGCTCCTTGCAGCAGAATGCCGTCGAAAATGCCGTCCTTCAATTGCAGTGCCTGCAAGTCTACCGTCGCTTGCGCCCAGCCGTTCGCCGGAATTCGGCCGCCTTCGATGAAGCCGCCGATGTTGACGCGCGCGGAATCCTCGCCCCCGGATTTAAGCACAAGCTCAATCTCCTGGCCGCCGACGGCTCCCCCGTTGATCCAGAATACGAGTCGGTCGTGCGCTTTTACATCCACCGCGCCGCCGCTGTTCTTGTACATGTACAGACCGCCCCGATCGCCGGGATCGAAGGATACGGCGCTCTCTCCGGCATGCACATAAGCCGTGTCCCGCCAATTATGCTGCGCCCAACTGTTATCCTGAAACTCCGGCTTCAAAGCATGGTCGTCATAAATCATGATGCCATCATCCGGATAGTCGGACGTACCCGTCCCGCTGCTGCCGGGATTTCCTTCTTCACCGCCGGAAGGCTCCTCCTGCCGGCCCGGTACGACAACCGGATCGTCCCCTTCGCCTTCTTCGCTTGCCGGATCTTCATCCGCACCTTCGATCAGCACGATGTCGTCCAGGTAAATGGCAGCTTGTGGGCCGCCGGCAGTTCCCCGGATCAGAATGCCGTCGAATAGTCCGCCGGGCACATGCTGCTTCAAATCGACGGTCACCTTCTGCCAGTTGCCCTTGCCGAACGCCGATGCTCCCAGCGGCAACGCGGCAACCGGCTCGCCGCCTGCTTGCAGCACGAGTTCAAGCTGCTGACCGCCGCTCTCTCCGCCGTGCGTCCAGAATTCCAATACCGGGTAGTCGGTCGTACTCAGTATCCAATCGCTGTACAAGTAGAGGCCGTCATCGCCTCTGGGCTCCATGCGAATCGAGCGGACTCCGCCATGCGCCTCATCGGACGCGGACAAGTCAATTTGCGCCCAACTGTAATCGGTGAAAGATTCGTTCAGTTGATCGTCGTAAACGATCCATTCGCCTGGCGCCGCCGACGCCCGTCCGGGTGCAGTCCCGAGCCCGGCGGCGCTTGTCCATACGAGCAGAATAGATAAGACCAGCCATAAGTTCGATTTCATGCGAATCTTGCGAATTCCGATTCCCGATTTCACCGCATAGCCTCCAGCACATGTTTGAATTAGGACGACAACCTGCCGGCATTCGCCGACCGGCCGCCGCTCCGTACATCAACTTAACATGCGCTCGGGCGTCAGCGTAATTATACGTTCGTATACTTTCGCGGGGAGGGGAGGATCAATGTTGTCAGGTTAAGCCGGTGTGTATCCATGGCCATCGCGCATCAGGCAGGCCCGCGGCCTTGCAGACAGTGGCGGTTCCATTGTCTCATCCTACCCATCGTCTCTGCCGCACGCGTCTTCGACAGCTTCGTCATGCGCTGCTGCTTATCTCTATCCGATCTCGACTCTGACGGTATCCCGCTCGCTCAGGTGTTGAATGTTGCCCGATATGCCCGCCCACTTCCGTAAACAATCGCTGTTGATCGGCGGGCGTACCCGGGCTGGAGCCGGGGGCGGGACGGTTGGATAACATCAAGCCCCCGGAAGCCGTCCCCCACGGTACGCGCGTCGTTTTTCCCCAAAGTAAACAATTATAAGCTACAAGTGATGGGGCTGCTGCTCTATCTTGGCGGAATTCAAGATCCATGTTGCTTGTACCTGCCGAACTTGGGAGATATATACGAAAATAGTGCGATTCCCACATTTGTATGGATGGCGATGACCGCAAGACAAGGTGTCATGCAGGATTAGTGGGAACTTTTCCTTCAAATTGATGAATTCATCCGTACTTCACGTGCCATTGCGTCCTGATGCGGTTGGTTGTTCCTCGCGTCTGGGTCAACTATCGGGAGTATGCGGTATGGAGCCGCCGCCCCGGTTCCTGAGTCAGCGGGATACCGTCAGAGCTCAAAAAAGACCTGTATATGCAATCGTACGATGACGATCCGCTTGTAGACGTGGATTTGCTTGTGGATGTGGACCCGCTTGTGGATGACGATCCGCTTGCCTTGCCGAACAGCTTGATTGGAGTGGCTGAGACGCACGATTGGGCGATTCGGCGGGATTGTTCGACGGGGAGCGACGTTCCGATGCTTAGCCTGACGACATTGAGGGGAGGATGGGAGTCGAAGCTGGAACTGATCGCATTGAAATTTCTTTACTTTTTGAAAATGTAAGAATAAAATAAAAGGTAAGGGGTGAATGAATATGTCCGCCAAATCGAAAATTTCAAGCAAAGGTCAAGTCACCATCCCCAGCGACATTCGCAAGGCGCTGAATGTTGGCGAAGGGGATTACCTGATATTCGAAGCGAAGAGCGAGTACGAAGTGAATGTGCGGGTTATGAAATCGCGGCCGCTGACTTCCCTGCTTGGCGCGTTGAAGGCTCCGGAAAAGGACGCCGATTTCGATAAAATTCGGGATCAGGCCAGGGAGGATCTGGCAGCACGCAAATCGAAGCATAAGGCGGAATAGAAAATGAAAACACGTACGGTGTGGATCGATGCCAACATCATCATTCGATTCATCACGGCCGATCATCCTGCGATGACGCCGGAAGCAGCACGATTGATGAAGAAGGCCGAGCTCGGACAGCTTCGCCTTAAGATCCCCTCGATGGTCATCGCGGAGTGCTGCTGGGTACTTCAATCTCGGCAGTATCGGTATGCCCCTTCCGATATCGCAGGGGTGTTGTCTGCTCTCATTGCGGCCGACGGCATCGAGATGGATGAGAAAGACGTTATCCTGGATGCGCTCGAGCTGTACTCGCGATCGTCTGTCGATTTCGTGGATGCTTATATGTCCGCCCATGCCAGAGCTGCGGGTTCGGACCCGATTGTCACTTTCAACACGAAAGATTTCCGCAAGTTAAAGTCAGCTTCTTTGCGGCCTGACGAGGTGTAGGCACAGTCGGCTAGTGGTGCCCGCGAAGCGCAGCGACCCTGCCCAGCAACAGGCTGATCTCGCGCCGATGCGTGTATAGTAGCACGGCGTAGATGCCCAACCAGCACCACAAGTACGGCGCGGAGAAGCCCCTCGCATACAAATAGATGAAGACAAGCAGCATGCCGAGCGCGACCTGCACGGCATCCGATTCGGGCAGCGAGGTGCGAACCCGCCGCAGCGTTCGATCGGCGACCAGCATGACAGCCAGAATCAGCGCATACACGACGGACACCTCGAAGCTCGTCAGCGCGCTCCATACGCCGAAGGTTACGGCAATCGCCTTGCCGCCCTGGAATTTCAAGAACGGAGATAGTGCGTGTCCCAGCACGGGAGCGATCGCGACAGGCACGATCTCGTAGTCGGTCACAGCCCCGTTCCACAGCAGCAGCGCCATCGGCACGTATCCTTTCAAGAAATCGAGCGCGATGCCGGTCAGCCCCCAACCTATGCCCGCCGCCCTGAGCAAGTTCACGCCCCCCGGGTTGCCATCCCCGACTTCCCTCAGATTGCGTCGCTTCAGGCGGCCCAGCCAGTAGGAGAACATCAGCGAGCCCGACAGCCACGCCACCGCCGTCCACATCCATACCATGCGCTATCTGCCTCCTGTCTCGATGTCCCTGCCTTTCCATTTTACGCGCCCCAGCACGTTTACTTGATAGAGAGAATAGACCATCATCACGAGGAAGAACAGGCCGGACAGAACGTGCAGCAGCAGCATCGTGAATCGGAAACGCCCGATATATTTCACGAGGTAAAACATTTGCAGCATGTAGCATACGTACCCAAGCGCCAGCGGCCATAGCCAGGATGTGCCGAGCGCCAGCCAGAACAGCTCGGAGGCGAGCAAGCCGACGACCCAGACGGCGTTCAGCGCGATCGTGACGGGATGCAGCCTGGAGGTGCTCAGCGCCGCGCTCTTGCTGAAGCCTTCCAGCGCGCCGCGGATGCCGCCGGGATACATGCGGAAGGAGACGAGGCCGCTTCCGAGGTAGTTGGTGACGGGGATGCCTGCTTCCTGATAGCGCGCTCCCAAGTTTAAATCGTCCAGCACCTCGGATTTGATGCCTTCGTGCCCCTTCACCCGCTCGTAATCTTCGCGCGTCGTAAGAATGCAGGAGCCGTACAAGCCTTTGCGCGGATTGTTCGTCTCCCAGGGCGACATGAACGCGAACGCGCCGAGCAGGTTGGTGATCAGCGCCAGCCCCTCGTGCCGCGTCTCCATCACGTGATAGGGCACGACGGACACGACGCCGCCCGTCTTGTCCCGGGCCGCGATCAACGAATGCAGCGCGTCCGGCGCAAGGCGGACATCGGCGTCGAGGAAAGCGATCAGGTCCCCGGTTGCCTTCGCGTAGCCGTTCCACACCGCCCAGTTCTTGCCCGTCCAGCCGGGCGGCAGCGGCGCATTGTCGACGACGGCAACCCCTTCGAAGCTCGCCGCGAGCTCCCTCGTGCGGTCCGTCGAGCGGTCGTCCACGACGATGATCTCGTCCGGCGATCGCGTTTGGCTCATCAGCGATTGCAGCAGATGCGGCAAATTCGTTTCTTCGTTGCGGGCGGGGATGATGACCGACAGCCTGCGGCGATCGCTTTGGACCTCGTCACGGCAAGCGCTTACACGTTGAAGCGGAAGCGTTCTGGCTCGAAACAAGACAAAGCCGGCCAGGCAGCAGACCAGAATCGGAATGGACCAGAGCATCCAGTGCATCTCGCACCTCCTCGTCCAGCACCAGAAGTGGGTCGATTTTCCTACTATTGTAGCAGGTTTGGCCCTTTCCGGCGATAGGCACTATACACACTATCTGCTCCAGTTGCCTGGCCATCACCACCAACATGATGCCGTCCACACCATTTCCGTCCGTATGCCCATCAATTCCGCCAATATGATGCTGTCCGCATCATTAGACATAGAGATTAGTTGTCAAACCGTTATAATGCAAGTAGGTGAAAATGATCCGTGTGGAGGGCGATCATGCATGCATATCGTGACGTCGGAGGAGATGCGCAAGCTGGATCAGTACGCGATCGAGACACTGGGTATTTCGGCCGTCGTGCTGATGGAAAACGCCGGTCGGGCAGTGGCGGAGGAAGTCGCGAAACTTGCGCGCGGACGGCGGGACGGCGAAGACGGTCCCGGGGGAGGCCATAGCGACTGGATTCGAAAAGGGCGCCCTGTCGGCAATGACGGAAACGTTGACGGAGATGTTGGCGAAGACGGCGGTGGAGGCGTCAGCGTTGACGGTAGCGGCCGCTTCAATCGATCTGGCAGTGGAGGCGGCTTTGGTGATGCCAGTTATCTCGACAGGTGCGCCAAGCCTGGCGCTGGCAGCGGCAAACCGTGGCTGATCCTCGTCGGCAAAGGAAACAATGGCGGTGACGGCATCGTGTGTGCGAGGCATCTGCGCGAGCTGGGATGGGAAGCGGAGCTGTTGTACGCGGTGGACCCGCAATCGTTCACGGGCGACGCGGCTCTGCAGCAAGGCATCGCAAGCCGGATGGATTTTGCTTCGTCCGTCTATACGCCGGAAAACGTGCGATGGGAGCGGTATGCGGGCATCGTGGATGCGCTGCTCGGCACCGGGACGAAGGGCGCGCCGCGGGAGCCGTACGCTGCGCTGATTCGCGAGGCTAACGCGTGCGGGCTGCCGATCGTGGCGGTGGACTTGCCGAGCGGATTGGATGCGGACACCGGCGAGGTGTATGAGCCGTGCATCCGGGCAGAGGCGACGGTCGCGCTGGCGCTGCTGAAGCGGGGGCTGACCCAATATCCGGGAGCGGATTATGCCGGTCGGGTGGCGGTGAGACCGATCGGGATTCCCGGCAGGCTGGCGGAACAGTTCGACGTGCGAACGTACTGGGCGGACGAGCGTCTGTTCGCACAGCGATTCGGACTGGCGCTGCCGCTTGTACGCGGGGCCGATACGCATAAAGGCACGTATGGCCATGTGCTGGTGGCCGCAGGTACGCGGCAGTACAGCGGCGCCGGACTGCTGGCCGCCAAGGCGGCGCTGCGCGCGGGTGCCGGCCTGGTCAGTTGGGCGCTGCCGGAATGGCTGCTGGCGCCGATGATCGGGCGCGTGCCGGAATTGATGCTCGCCGGCATGAGCGACGGCGGGCGCGGAGACTGGGCGGTGACTGCGCCGCGGGACGTGCTGCGGCTGGCCGAAGGCAAGGACGCGCTTGCCGTCGGGCCGGGCATGGGCCGCTTCGCGGGCGACGCCGCGTGGCTGCGCGAGATCTGGTCGGGCGCGGCGGATCGCCCGATCGTCGTGGACGCGGATGCGCTCAACATAATCGCGGACGGCGGCGGTCTCGGCTCCTGGCCGAAACGCGCTGCGCCCGCGATCCTGACGCCGCATCCCGGCGAGATGGCGCGCCTGACGGGCCTCTCGGCGCGGGAAGTGCAGCGCGACCGCATCGGCCTGGCGCGCTCATTCGCGATGCAGCACGGCGTGACGCTCGTGCTGAAAGGCGCCCGCACCGTGACGGCCACCCCGGACGGCGACGTGTTCGTGAACACGTCCGGCAATCCGGGGATGGCTACGGGCGGTGCGGGAGACGTGCTCGCCGGCGTCATCGCCGGCCTGCTCGCGCAAGGCTTCGAGGCCGGGCCCGCTGCGGCCCTCGGCGCCTATCTGCACGGCTGCGCGGGAGACCGCGCCGCCGCCCGCCGCCCCTCCGCCGCATCTCTCGTCGCTGATGACATTATAGATGCGCTGTGATACAATACTGTCATTCACAACCATCGCATATGGAGATGATACCAATGACAATCAGAGATGAATTAGCAGGCAAGAACATCATCATTCCAGACAACCCCGTATCGAATTTTCTGTTCAACAACACGAGATCAGGACTATTATGGCTCATCGTCCGGCTCTACCTGGGCTATGCCTGGGTCAATGCGGGATGGCACAAGGTCACGAACGTAAAGTGGGTGGGCAGCGACGCCGGCGCCGGCCTTACAGGATTCGTCAAAGGCGCGGTCAGCAAAGCAAATGAAGGAGGCGACGTGAGCGGTTGGTACGCTTCCTTCTTGGAAAACACAGTGTTGCCTAACGCGAAGCTTTTCTCCTATATCGTCGCTTTCGGCGAGCTGGCGGTTGGGCTTGGACTCATTCTCGGCTTGATGACAGGCATCGCGGCCTTCTTCGGGGCGTTCATGAACGCAAGCTTCTTGTTCGCCGGAACGTTGAGCACAAATCCTCTGCTGTTCATCTTGGCTACCTGGATCGTGCTCGGCTGGAAAGTCGCGGGATGGTACGGCCTCGACCGCTGGGCACTGCCCTTCCTTGGCACGCCTTGGAGCAGGCGCAGCCGATCGTAAACAGGCACATCGCCAAAAAACGTCGTATCCGCAGCCTGCCTGCGAATACGACGTTTTATTAATCATTCAGAACGTTCCACGCCGATGCGACGTTAAGGCTTCACGACCGATGCCAGGCACTCATTGAGCCCGGAAACAAGCGTCACTTCGGTGGAAAGCGGCAAATCTTTCACAAGCACGGAATCTCCAATCATCATGCTGCTGATGTCGAACTCGAGATCGTGCGGCAAATGCGCCGGCAGCGCCTCGACCTCAATGAAAGGATTCTGGATTTGGACAACGCCGCCGAATCTGGCCCCGGCAGGCGTGCCGACGAACTTGACTCCAACCTTCGTGCGGACGATCGCGTTGGATTGCACCTGTTGGAAGTCGACGTGCAGGACGTCCCTCGTTCGCGGATCGCGCTGCAGGTCCTCCAGCAGAACCGAGATCGAACCCTTCCCCTCGATCTGCAACTCAATGAACCCGGAAGCGCCTTGCTTGAGCCATTTTTGAAATTCGATCGCCGAAATGTGGATCGTCTCGTTGGCCAGCTTGTTGCCGAATACGTTGGCAGGCAACCGGCCGCCCTTCCGCAAATTTTTGAGTCCCGTCTTATTCAATTGCACCCGCTGCTGTGCCTGCAAACATGTTGTCATGTGAGTATCGCTCCTCGTCATTTGATAATCCAATCCCGTCAGTCACCGGATCATCCTCCCCTTTCGGGGACCCCAAGAGAAACATAGCATCACCGCCTCCATGTCCGTTCTGTCGCACCGCGAGACATTTAATGTAAAAACCCCGCAAATATGCGCAAAGGCACCCCACTCCGGAGAGTGGAATGCCTATCGGTTTCTTTCACCATATCATAGAAACAAGATTCGATCAACAGGAGGCAAGAGGGGAGCCGGGGCGATCGCATATGAGATAATCCCAGGCGGAGTTGTGTCGATTATCGCTTGCCAGGGATGGGCGGGGTCTCCACGAATCGGGATTTGTCGTCTCATCCCTCCTTGGACGGCCTCCATCTTACGGATTAGCCCCGAATCGGCGGACGGCTCTGGCGCGAGCGCGCTTGATTTCCACTTCCCGGTTGCGAGGCTCGGCATTCGTAACCAGCGAATCCATCAGATGGCGGGCGACAGCGGCCACCTCGTCGACAGCACGATGAAACGCTGCCTCATTCGCCTTCGAAGGCGCGTTGAAGCCCGACAGCTTGCGCACGAATTGCAGTGCGGCCGCCTGGATTTCATCGTCGGTAGCCGGCGGGTCGAAGTTAAACAGCGTCTTGATATTACGGCACATGGCGTTCTCATTCTCCTTTTCGGCATTCTCAGAGGATGCTGTAAGTTTAACTCATCGCACGCGATATCGCTACAAGCCAGTCCTTCGCAAGTTCATCCACCCATAGCTCCTGATGAAGCTTGACGCCCGAATCCGCCATCGTCTTCGGCAATTCGGCATCCCATGGCGTTTTCAGCCTGGCGACGCGATCCCGTTCGATGCGCGACATCGGCATTCCGCAATCGGCGTAGCATCGGTGCAAGGCAGCATCCATCCTCCAGGCACGAAAAGCGGCGGGAAATCTCAGCTGCATGCTGCGCGCGATCTCCAATCCCGCGACGTCCAGATCGCCGGAGTAGAAGAGCAACGGCGCGTATGCGCGCGGTGTCTCCAGCAACAGGGACAGGTATTGAATGACTGCAACACTGGGTTGTCCATTGCCGCATACGAGTATCGGAAAATGGGGCTCGGGAGCCGGTGGGGACGATGGGCGGAGGAGGTTCAACAGATCGCTCACTCCATCGGTCAAAACCGCGAAGACGGACGGGTTCTCCACCATGAAGACCGCCGACGGTCCGCTCAGCTTCATGTATTCCGGCTGCAGCTTCTCCACCTGCCGCAAGGTGAGCACTTGCTCCTCCGGCCGATCGCCGCTTCCCGGCGTGAAGATCAACACTTGCGATGACAAATCGTCGTCCGCGATGCCGCCTCTGCGGTAGGTTTCGCGAATCAGAAGCGCGCGGGAGAAATGGCTCGCATCGTCAGGCTGCCTGTTATCCGAGTCGGATTCGGAGTTATGATCACGTTGAGATTCAGGTGTGAAATCCCGATTGGATCCGGCAGTATCGGCAGCGAATACGGATTCACTGCCCGCAACCTCCTCGCCGTCGCCGAACTCCAGCTCGTCCTGGCCGCTTACCTTCGATCCGCCAAAAATACGGGCAAGCCCCCACCAAAACAGCCGGCCAAGCGGATGCTTCCAGTCGAGCGCATGCGCGTCCCCTGTCAACCTGGCTGCCAGAATCGGCAAGCGCAGCAGCGGAGCCGGTGCAGCAGTCGCTCCCCGCTGCCGTTCGATCGCAGCCAGCAAGGCGAGCCTGCATTGCAGCAAGCAAGCTTCCGCAGCCGCGCGATCCTCGGCAAACAGGGCGCGCAGCGTTCGATAGCCCGATGACGTGCCGTCGCCCAGCCCGCGCATCCAATCGGCAAGCCTCGCAAGCAGACTCGCTTGCTCCCCGCCGGGTTCCGGTTCTGGATCGACACTTGAACCCGACGGTGGCAACGGCTCCGCAATCCGCCCGATCATCGCCTGCCACGCCGCATCTTCCTCCGCTTCCTGTTCACCCCGCGTCGTGAGCGGTGTCCCGTCCAGCACGGCAAACAGTTCCGACAGTGTCAGCTTGAAGCGGCTGGCAAGCAATAATCGTTCAAACTGCTTGATGGAAAATTTCAGAGCAGCGCCTTCGATGCGGGCAGGCGGCGTATACGACCCGTAAAAGCCGTCGAGCGCCGCGCGTTCTTCCGCTGTGGCCGACGCCAGTCGAATGTAGCCCCTGGGACCGGCCAGCGATGTCTGGTATCGGATGCGCAGTTCAGCCAGAAACCGGGCAAACCCCGGTTGGCTGAAATATTGCCGGGCCGCTCCCCTCGCTGCCGGAACCCTGTCATCCAAGCGCCTTCGCCTCCTCGTTTCTCCGCCCTACTCCGGAACGTACTCGCGCGTCTTGCCGTTCCACCGGTAGCGGAACAGCGTCACGAAGCTGGCGTCCTTGGGCCGGAAGATCTCGCAGATGCCAAGCCGCGGCACCGTATCGTAACAGCCCCACAGCACCTGAGAAGTCATCATGTAGTCGAAATCCATCTGTGTCAGCAGGCCGAACAGGTCGCGGATGTTCTCGTCGTCCACGCCGGCGAACGCCTCGTCGAGCGAGATAATTTTCGGCGCTTCCGGTCCGGCATCGGCATAGCGCGAATACGTGGCGGCGAACAGCGGAATGTACATCGACATCGCCTTCTCCCCGCCGCTCAGCACGTTGAAGCGGGAATCGGTCAGCTCGCGGTAAGCCGCGTCGTCGCCTTTCTTGTAGCGCAGCGAAAATTCGAACCAGGAGCGATAATCGAGCATGTCGTACAGATGCTTGCGCAGCGTCTCCCGTTCTTCCGCCGCCCCCTGCTTGGCCCACTGAATCCGCGAACGGAAATGGGCGACGAGCCGCTCGACTTCCTCGTCATGCAGCAAATGTGCGTCGCGCCGCAGCAATTCGACCAGTTCGTCGCTGTTCATCTCCTGCTCCGTCTTCGCCGCCTTCGGCACCCATTGCAGCTGCAGCTTCAGCCCGCTGGACGTATCGCGCTCCGACATAAGCTTGTTCATCGTCTTCATCCACAGCTCCGCCCGCTGAATGCGCTGACGGATCGCCTTGCCGACACTGCGCAGAATGATCTCCTCGAACAGCTCCCGGTCTTTCTCGCTGAGCAGCTCCTGCTGCTCAATCAAAAGGCCGTTCATCTCGGCGAGCAGCGACGCCGGCCGCTGCGGCCGGGTCCGGTCGCGCATGGACAGCAGCGTGATCCGTCCCTGCTCGCTGATCTCGGCTTCGATGACGTATTCGGCCAGCAGATGCTTCGTCGCGTTGAATTGATCCTGCACGATGCTGCCGAGCCGTTCCTTGTTCGAACGGGACACGGCAGGCTCGAGCAGCGCCGTCAGTTCCTTGCAGATGCGCAGAAGGACGCTGCGGTCGCTTTCCAGCGCTTCCGCGGCGCGTACCGCAAGCGGCTTGTCGGCAACTGCCGCGGAGGAGGCCGCCGCTTCCGACCGGGCGGCGGGCGCCGGCTGCAGCTCCGGGATGAGCAGCAGCGCCAACTCGGCGCGGTAAGCCCGCTCGCTGCGCTCCAGTTGTTCCATCCGCTCGGTCTCCTGTTCGGCCAGAGCGGCCTGCCGCTCGCGCAAGCCGCCGATGCGCCCGGCGAGTGCGGCGCGGGATTCCGCCAGAGCCTGCTGCTCCTTTGCCGCCTCCGCCCTCTGTGCGCGTAATGCGGTAATCCGCGCATGCAGGTCGCCGATCCCGAGCTCGTCGATCAGCTTGCGCAGCTGGTCGGCCTTGACGCGGTACCCATACAGCTTCTCCTGCCATTCATCCCGCTGCTCTTCCTCGTACTCCGCTTGCGCCGCGTGCTCCGCCGCCTCTTCCGCATAGCGGGCGGCCTGCGCGGACGCTTGGGTGTAGGCGCGCCAGTCGGAGAGCAGCCGGCCGATCGTTTCGCGATAACTCGCCGCCGTCCGGGCGGCTTCCTTCAGCGACGAAGCCGTCTTCAGCCGGCTCCATGACGCCGTCGCCGCGATCAGCGCCTGCTTGAGCTGCGCCCATTGCTCCTGCTTCGCGCGCAGCACGTCCGCCATGCGCGTCTCCTGCTCCAAATACAGGGTAAAGCGGGCCGTCGTGTCATATTGGCGTTTCCATGCGCCGAGCAGCCCGGCATGCAAGTCGTCCCGCAGCGGGAACTGCGCAAGCTCCCGGGCAATGGCCTGGACGGTACCGTCGAGCGCCTCAATAGTCTCCGACAAGGAGCGAAGCTCGTCATCGCACTGCGCGATCGCTTGTCCGAGCCGTTCGATCTCCGCCAGCTTGAATTGACGGCGCGCTTCCTTGCCGATGAATTGCGCCCTTCGCCCGGCTGCGTTCACTTTGCCGGTCACCGCGCCATATTGGTAGTAATCGCGACCAATCGTCACGGTCTGCGCGCCGCCTGCTCCCCATAAGGACTCGCCGGTCCCGGCGGCATCGAACGATTCGCCCCAGGCGAACGAACGCAGCACCTCGTCTACTATCCGTTCCGGCACGCCGGATTCTGCACCGGGCAGCGGCTTCAGCACATCGGCCAGCGTGTAGCCGAAGTCCAGCGGCACCGGTCGGACCCATACCTCTTCGTCCTGTTCGCCCACACGCCCCATCGTGCCGTCCGGCCGCACCCAGGCATCGAGCACCCCGCTCGCCAGCAGCGCCGATTCGATGCCGGCCTGTTCCTGCGGACTCAGTTCGCCACGAAACTCGCACAGCTCATATAACGGCGCGCCCTGGCCGGCGCCATACCCGCTGCGCGTTGCCGTCTTCTCGGCACTGCGCGGCGGCTCCGGCTCGCGCGATTGCTGCCATTCGCGCTTCTCCTCCTGGAGCCGGTCCCGCTCCGCCTGCACTTGCTTCGCTTGCTGCTCGCGCTCCAGCCGCTGCCGTACGAGGCTTTGCGTCTGCCGATCCGCCGCCGCCTTCGCGGGTTCCAGCACCGCTTCCACCTGCTGCCGCTCATAGGACAGATCGGCGCTCGCCTCGAACAGAGCCCTTCCAGCATCTTCGTCGAACTCCAGCGTCCGCAGCCCTTCCTTCCATTCGAGCAGCCGTTCCTTCCAACGATGCAGCGCGTCCTCGGCCGCCGCTTCTGCGCCGCGCATCTCCCGTTCCGCATCATCGCGCTGCGCGCGCATGGCGCCGAGCTCTTTGTCGTATTCGGCCACTCGCCGCCCGGCCTCCTGCTCCTGCTCAGCCAGCGCCACAGCTTCGCCTATCGCCGTACGGTGCGCTTCCAGATCCTTGTACCAGCCTGCGGCAAATCCCGTCTCCTCCGGCGGCTCCGGCTGCCAGTAGCGGTGATAGACGCCATGATGCTCGAACTCGATATCGCCTGCTAGCTGTTCAAGCTCTTCCAGCGATTCCTGCTGCAGAGCCAGTTGCCCGGTCATCTCCGCCTGCGCCTTGCCGCGCGCATGCTCGGCGCTATCCCGTCCGCTCAAGGCCGCCGCGAGGCGCTTCTCGGTCTGCCTCGCAATCTGCTGCGCCTCCGTCCAGGCCCGCTCCGCTTGCTCCAGCTCGCGCTGCTTCTCCATCGCTTCGCTGCGCGACAGCAGCTCCAACTCCGAATCGACGGCCACCGCCAGCTCCCGATTCGCCTGCTGCGCCTTCTGCACGTCCGATTCCTCTGCGAGCGCCTCCTGCAGCTTCCCGCGCAGCGCGCCCGACTGGCGGCTCACTTCGTCGTTCGCGGATTTTGCCCCCAGCAATCGGCTGCCGCTCTCGTAAAGCAGGAGCCGATTGTATTGTTCATAGCTGCGATTCAGCTTCTCCAGCTCCGCCTGGTGCAGCGTCAGCTCTTCCAGCCGGTCGGCAAGCTGGTCCATGTCCTCCATCACTTCGGAGAGCGGCCGCAGTTCTTCCTCGTGAAGCGGAGGCAGCGACTGGTTCAAAATCTCATAGATCGCCGTCGGCCGCACGTTGTTCGACAGCTTCGGACTGCGAAGCTGCACGAGCAGCTGCAGCAAATCCGTATACGCATCCCTGTCGTAATAGCCGAACAACGTGCGGTTGACCAGGTCGCGATACGTTCCTTGTTCCCGCACCACCTGTCCTCCGCTGCCGATCCGCTCCTCCAGCGCTCTGCGATCCAGCGGAAATTTGCCGGCGCCTTCCTGTTCGAGCACCCGGTCATGCAGCCAGAAATCGCGGTTCACCCGGCGCCCGTCCTCCAGAACAAATCCCCAGAAATCGACGCCCTGCCTGCCCTTGCGCGCGTTCAGCCCGATGCCGACCGTCTTGTACAGGTTCTTTGCCGTATGCCGAAATTCCAGCCACAGATAGCCGGTTCGGTCGGTATGCTCATCCTTCTCTCCGAGCAAATAATATTCGATGCGCCGATCCTTCGAGCCGAACGGGTCAAGCCGGTGCGGCCGCTTGTCGCCGTCCAGCACGAGCGGCACGAAGCTCTGCATCGTCACCGACTTCCCGGAACCGTTCGCGCCGCGCAGCACGAGCCGCCCGTCCTCCAGGACGAATTCCTCGTCCTCGTAGAACCAGAAGTTGAGAATGCCGGCCCGCGACATTTGCCAGCGCCCGCGTCTTGGCTCCGCAGTATCCGCCGGAAACTGCGCCGATTCGTGTCCGGCACGCTCCTGCTGCTCCTTCGCAAGACCTGCTCCTTCGTCTGCCTGCCGCACCAATTCCTGCTCCATTTCTCGTCCTTGCCTTTCTCCCGCCTGCCGCACCAATTCCTGCTCCATTTCCCGTCCTTGCCTTTCTCCCGCCTGCTGCTCCATTCCCGGCTCCTGCTCATCGCCTGCCTGGTGCCCCATCGCAAGGCCGAATCCGTCAGACTTCTGCTGCTCCGTCACTTCTGACCCCCCTGTCATCCGGTTTCCGTCTCGTCGTCGTCAAACGAATAATCCGCATTCCACCGCGACAGCACCGCCGATACGATAAAACGCTCCCCCTGTCCGGCTGCCGCCTGGCCGGTCCAGGCGCCAAGACCCCATTCCGCCATGTGCGCCGTCAACGCAGCGGCCAGCTCGCCGAGGCTCATCGTCCGATGCTCTTTGCCCCAATAGTCGCCGTGCTGCATTTTTAGCGTATATAACAAGCTCTCCACATCCGTCGCCGACAGCTCGACCGTGCCTTGATCCGACACATACCAATCGCGCGCCCCAAGCTTGCGCCGCAGCTCGCCCGCGAACAGCAGCGCCAGATCGGACAGCCCGGCGGCCGTCGGAAACAGGTCGCATTCCCCGCTCAGCTCCGGATGGAAGAAATACAGTCCCTCCCGATAGCGGCTGCCCTCCAGCCCGAACATGAATTGCAGGTTGTCGATAATCGTGCGCCTCTGCGTGATGACGTAATACAGGTCGTCGGGATGCCAGTCCCGATCGGATACCGCCGGCTCGAGCAGCAATCGCCGGAACACCCGGTGCCGCCGCTTGCGAAGTTCGCCGTCCGGCGTCTCCGGGTAGACAATGAGTTCCTGATAATCGTCCATGTTGGCATATTGCCCGACCGGTCTCGGAAAATGCCGCAGCACGTAGCGAGCGCTCGGCTCGCACTCGTACAGCACGTTCTGCCGCCCCGTATGCGCCCAATCCGTCTCGTCGCCGTCGATATGCACGAGCACGCCGAGCTTGCGCAGCAGCTTGAGCGCCCGAACCATCGACAGGCGATGCTGGTAGTTCTCCCAATCGACCGCCGTGCCGGCCGTCGCCATCTGCTCGCTCACTTGCTCCACGATATCGGTCAGCACGAACTGATCGAGCTCCGATTTGCCTTCCAGGTACCAGAGCGCATAAGTAAAAAACGTATAATCGCGGACATCCCGGAATCCGTCGAATCCCATCCACGGCTGCGCAACAAGCGGCGCCTTATCCAGCTTGGCCATAGTACGCGTCAGGAGCAGCAGAAACCCCGTATATTCGGCAAACCAATCCCTTAATTCGGTATATTGATCTTTAATCCAGTAAAATAATTCCGGGTCCGCATCCTTCGTAATCCACGGCCGATTGAGCAGCGCATGCGCGCACGCGCGCCGCCGCTCGTTCCACTGCTCCGCGTCCGCCCGCTTGCTCTGGCGCATGCGGCGGATCGCATAGGAGGTCGTTCCGCCTTTAGCCATTCACCGACGCCCCCTTCGCGACTTCGATTCGGTAATTCGGCATGACAAGTTCGCCGTCGTCGCAACGCAGAATGCCGGTCTCGTCCGGGTTAGGCGGTTCCAGCACAGTCACCGTGCAACCATCCGCCGTCACGAAGGAGCGCGAGACCGTCGCCGTGCAGCGGCCGATCCATTGCAGCAATCGCATACGCTCCTTGCCGTCGACCATTCCCAGCTCTGAAATGCGGACACTGCCGTAAGCGAGCATCCTCTCCACGAACGTCTGCTCTTCCGCGAGCAGTTCCTGCACCCGTTCCCGGTAAGCTTCGCGTTTCGCGCTCTGGTTGCGCATCGGCTCCGCGCCGCCGCGCGCGGTCCGTCTGCGGCTGCGCGAGCGAATCAGCCGTATGTTCGGCGGCTCCTCCCAGGTAGACGCATCGTGCCGCTCCGTCTCCCGGCGGTCTTCCCCTTGCAGGTGCCGGGACGGAAACAGCCCGAATACATAAGCGGCGAGCCGGTGCGCCTCCTCCAGCGAGTCCAGCGCGGCGAACTTCCGCGCGATCGTCTCCAGGTCCTGCCGCCGGCTTACCCCGCCGCGACGTCGCTCTTGCAGCCTGACCGCACTGCGGACCACTTTCGCGATCGTCTCTTTCGTCGCTTTTTCCAGTAGGGTCAATTCGCTCTGTCCGGTATCGTCACCGACAAACCAACGCATCAAGTTGCGCCAGCCCTGCCGCAGCTCATGCAGCATTTCCCCGGCAGACTTCGCTTCCTCCAGCCTCGGTTTGCGCTGCTCGTCCGCCGTCACGTGAGACAGATACAGCTCAATATGAGGCTCCGATATTTTCAGCAATTGTCCCTCGATGCGGTAGGCATTGCGCTGCAAACTTTTGACGAAATGCTGCAAGTAATTGACGAGATTCTCCTTCATCGCCAGGAAACCGTCTGTCACCATCATCTCTTCCGCCTGGATCGAGTTCAAGCTCGCGATGAAATCCGCCGCATTCTCGTGCATCGTCTTGAAAGCGACGTACAGCTTCTCCCAATTTTGCAGCGATTCCCCTTCGTCCAGCAGGCCCGTCTTTTCGCGAATCAGGTGCACGCACTGGGCGATCGTATCGAAATAAGTCGTTTCCAGCGAGCCGCCATACCCCTTGATCTTCTCGAGCCCTTCCAGCATTCGTTCGATCTCGATGGCATACGGCGTCAGCAAATACTGGCTTTTCTTACGCATGTATTCTTCCAGCGACAGCGCTCTTCCTCCATCATGGCGGGAGGCGAGGTTGCCCCAGTTTTTGAGCTGCTCCAGGTCGGACAAACACAAATCGAGCGTGTAGCCGCCGGATAGTCCCCACGACTGCACGCCCTCGTAGATTTCCTCCGGCTTGAGCCAATATTTCAATCTCTGATATTCGAGGTACATATGTCGCATGATCGCCCGATAGCGGGCCACATTGATCGCGTTCAGGTAATTCAACTCCGGCACCGCCCGCAGCGCCGAAGGCGAAATCCGTTCATCCACGTTCACAAGCCGCCTCTCTCTCATCGAAAACTCGCTACCATTTTATCATAATCACGCAAAAGCTTGCCATACGCAAATAAGACCAGCACGAGGCGGGGGACTTCTCGACGTTTCAGGTTAAATGGAAGTTATATCTAATCGGTGGTGCAGTCAAGAGAACGTTCCTCATCATTAAATGGCCCTACCCTTGCAAATCGCAAAGACCGCAGCAGCCGACAATCAGCCGTGCGGTCTCTGAGACAGGTCATTAGTTAGTGCCAACGAGTGAGCGCAAAAGCGAACGTGCTCGTCAGTTCGGCCGCCATCCTCGCGATATCCCCCCGATACTCGGTCGGTTGCCAATAGCCTTTCGGGTCCGTGAGACTGACGGCGAATTCATTGGCGCCGCACAAGGTCAAAGCAGCCCTGAAAGCTTCCTCTCCTTGCTCAATCGAGTAGATGTACAAGCTGTCTCTTTCAATTCGCGTAAATAAATGCGTGCAGGCATGTTCTTGAAGTTTTTGATCAATGAGCTGTTGGGCCAAATACATAACCAAACTCAATGACAATCCCCCCTCGACAAGCTTCGGCATGAAGAATCAATTTCCTAGCTAAATATATCAAATCTAGCGCGAATTTTCACATACTTTCAAGGTCAAGTTGAACCTGGCGATGAAATCAGCGCTCGCAGAAGCAGCCAGCCCCCGCCACTTTGGCGACGACAGCGACTATTTGCCACTCCGACCGCCGCCTCCTCGCAAAGAAAAACGCCGGGAAATAAGACACCCGGACGTTCAGATCATGCCGTTTAACCTTTGTATTCCACGATAGGCTTGATCACTTGCGCGATCAACCGAATCTTGTGCGGCGGGCATCCTTCCAGCATTTCCATGATTTCATTGCGCATGTAGTTGCCCGTTGCGGTATTGGTTCCGGTTAATATATACTCGGTGGATGTCTCCAGTACGGCGCAAATCTTGCCAAGGTTGTCCAGGTTGACGGAAGTTTTACCGCGCTCGATCTTGCTGACATAGGCATTGGAAACATCCATGGACTCCGCCAGCGCCTCTTGCGTGATTCCCTTCTCTTCCCGGGCTTTGCGAATCCGTTTGCCGATCATTCCATAATCGTACCCCACCATGAATCACCCAATCCGAATATACCAAGACCTCCTCTCTTGTTACATGCATAGCCAATCAAATTGAACCTATAAGTCCAAGTTGATCTAATTGACTTGATAACAGATCTTCTCCTGCAACTCTCGTTCATACACACCTTCAACGAATGCACGAACATTCTTCGCCCTTTCGCGAAGATTATCATTTTTAACCACTAGTATAACGATCCATAAATAACGCAACTATATTCCCAAAAAAGTTTGTGGTGTATTCTTCATAGAACATTTCGACCGGAGAGATATCATGCCCTTCAAATCCAAGGAAGACGACAAAACACGGTTATAGCATCCCAGCAACTGCACACGTTGTCTCTAACCCGACAAAACACGGTTACAGCACCTCAGCTACTGCGAACGTGGTCCCTAACCCGGCAAAACCGGTTACAGCACCTCAGCGACTGCACACGTTGTCCCTAACCCGGCAAAACCGGTTACAGCACCTCAGCGACTGCGAACGTGATCCCTAGCCCGACAAAACCCGGGTGCAGAGTTTGAGTAACGTTACTTAAGGATCGTTCTACCAGGTTCAGCGAACCAACAAAAAAGAATGTCAGGATATGACACTCCTCTCGTGGATGCTCATTCGATGATTTCATCCCCAACAGGCTCCCAATCTTCGTCATGGTCGTCCATCTCTGGCATTACTTGAGCGGTTAATGACAAATACAGGGCACGAAGACGTTCTTGCTCCGGAATTTCCGATTCCCTCTTGGGGCGCAGCACAATTGAACCGTCTGTCGAAATATAAAAATTCCAAGTCAGTCCCTTCGGCAACACCTGCAACCTTCAATACTTCCGAAGGAATTCGAACGCCTACGCTATTTCCCCATTTGCCAAGCGTTCCTCTTCCAACCGGTGCATCCAACACGGTCATCTGCTTCACGCTCCGTTCCTATTGATCTTTCTTAGGCTCCACTATCCCCCTCTGCCTTTACATTGTAGTTTATACAATGTAATCAGAGGTTAAACGGTGAATACACCATCCTACAAAATCTTCTGAGCCTGCTCGATCGTCTCGGCGACGATCTCTTCCGCGCTTTGGCCCGCCTTGAGCAGCCTTGTCCCTTGGCCTGCCCACAAGGATATGTAGTCGGCATTGCGCTGCGCGGCAGCCGCGTTGCGAATGTCGCGCGTAATCGTATTCTGCGACGGGAAGGGCAGCGGTTCCAGGCCGCTCTCGTCCCATTGACGAATGAATGCGTTGCGGATTCCGCGCGCCGGGCGGCCCGAGAAAGCACGGGTCACAACGGTGCTCTCCTCGGTGCTCGCCAACAGCGCCTCCTGATAGATGGCATGCGCGCCCGATTCGGCTGCGGTCAGGAACCGCGTGCCCATCTGCACACCCTGCGCTCCCAGCGCCAGCGCCGCGACGAGGCCGCGGCCATCCATCACGCCTCCGGCCGCAATGACCGGGATACGCACCTGGTCCACCACCTGCGGCACCAGTGCGAACGTACCGATATTCGCCCCCATGCGGTGGATATCATCCGACACGTTGAATGTGCCGCGATGTCCGCCGGCTTCGCCGCCTTGCGCCACGACGGCGTCGCACCCGGCGTCTTCAGCCAACATGGCCTCCCGCACAGTCGTGACCATCGCCAGAACTTTCATCCCGGCCAGCTTCGCGGCCTTCATATATTCGGCGGGCAGCACGCCGAACGCCGTGCTGATGACCGGCACCTTCTCTTCGAGCAATACCTCGAATTGCTGCTCGAACAGGTCTGCCGATTTCAGGCCGCCGGGCTCGTCCAATGCCGCAAGCGGGATACCGAGCTCCTCCCGCATCCGGTTTAACCCGCTTTGAACTTCTCCGAGACGACTCCAATCGTCCGCCGCTCGGGAAGCGAACAGATTGACCGCGAACGGCGCATCGGTCAGCCTTCGAATTTCCCGAACGGCATCCAGCAACAGGGATGGCGTCAAGTAGGCCGCTCCCAGCGTCCCCAACCCGCCGGCCCGGGATACCGCCGCAGCCAAAGCTGCCGTAGACGGCCCTCCCGCCATGCCTGCCAGCACGATCGGATAGCGGATGCCGAACAAGCCGCAAAGCTCGGTTACCAATTTCATCATAAACCCTCTCCTTCCGTTATTCACTGCTTCATAATCCGACGGTATCGAACTTTATTCCACTCGGAGACGAATAACAGAACCAGGAAGACTCCACTCCGCACATAAGCGAACTCTTTCCCAAGGAGTCGCTGCTTGCAGTATTCGATCCGAAAGGTTGAGTGTTACAGCAATAGAGAAGGCTAAATTCAGGATGGTTGTGGTTTAGGTGATACTACTTGTTGCTAAGGCTTCCTGAGATAACTGGAAAAGTCCATTAAAATGGTTGCGATAATCATCCGAAATTTCGATTAAATGGATTCATCCATTTATTTCTGCTCCAAACGGCGTAGCAGCGATAAGTGGATGAATAATAACTGGAGAAATCCTCTTATCTGTCATTCGCACGAAAAAACAACTGAAATAAGGGGAGAAATCCATCTATCGGCTCCCGATTTTTGTATCCCTGAGGGGGCGGGGTCATCGTAAGCATCATTGAAGCGGAACTCAGCAATAAAGAAAGTCCTGACCGCACGGATCAGGGCTTTCACCTGTTATTCTATCGATACACAATGTTCTTGAATCATTCGCGCAAGTTCCTGAGTCGTATGAGTTCCTATCGCAATCTCAACCATAAATTCGACAGCATACGCTCGTTCCATTTTCAATTGATATCCGTTTACCCGCAGGAAAGACTTCAGCGTCAAATAGGCCGTTCGTTTATTGCCATTGTAAAAACAATGATTCTTCACCAACGAATCCGCCATCACGGCTGCTTTTTCGAAGATGGACGGATAAGCGTCTTCCCCGAATACGGTTTGCTGAGGTCGAAAGACGGCCGACTCCAATAATGCACGGTCTTTGACGCCTGCTTGATCCATATCCTCCATCTGCTTCATCATATAATAATGACCGGCAACAACTTCTTCCACCGTTAAATACTTGATCATGTTACCGATCCCTTAAGTCGTTAAAGATCTCTCGATCCTCATGGAATATATCGTAGAAAGCTTCCAAAACTTCCGGCCTGACCTGATCCGGCAATTTCGTTTGAGGAGCTTTGCGAAGGACATAATCCCCTTCACTATTCAGCATAAGTTCCACTTCATCGCCCTGCATCAACTTCAATTTTTCTGTTAAGCTCTTCGGCAGACCGATCCCTAAACTATTGCCCATCCGGCCAACTTTGCGCAGATATCGTTGCGTCTTCTTATCGTCGTCATTCATCTTCACTTTTATCACGCCATTCATGAAATATCCCCTCCTTCATTACTATTCAGCATTTATAAGAAATTATACCTTATAACAGTTATAACTTTCTACAGTTATAACAAAAAAAGCTTACCTTAAATGAGTAAGCTCACTATGAAGTCAATAGCATGATTTTACTTATCAAGAAGCCGGCCCCTCATATGCCTCGCGATCCACGAACGTGATATACAGCAGGTAGATCGTCATCGCCACCGCGGTCAGCAGGAAGCCCCAGCCAAGCGTGATTTGTTCAATGAGCAAGTAGCTGTTGCACAACTGCTCATTCGAATTCAGGTAGATAAAGCCCGCCGCGAAGAACAACACCGTAAACACGCCGATCGTCACGTTTCTCCCCATGTTCCCGAGCCGCTTCCAGCTGTCCCGCAGCGGAATGCCGGCCAGGAACGGCAGGCTGACGAATTTGAACAATTCCATGCTCTGCATCGTGATCGCTTCATCCATCGTGCGGGGAATCATCCAATAGACGGTGATGATACTGAACAGCAGAATGCCCGGCAGCCCGCCCTCATTCCACTTGTCGAAGAAGCGGGGGAATCGCGTCTGGAACGCATGGGCCATCAGAAATCCGGAAATGACGAGCAGCGGCATCTGCATGTGCATATGCACGATCATGATCGATTCCATCAAGCGAGCGACAGGAGGAACGAGAAGCCCGGCGAACAACAAAAGTCCGTAGAAAGACTGGTTCATGGCTCACGCCCCCTTATCGCCCGCTAGTCTGCGTTCAATTTTGGCAACCGCCTGATCCACTTTCGTATAATTCATGATTTCCGCCAAGCGCCCCTTGCGATCGATCAGATAAAAAGCGCCGTTATGCGCAAAATCGCCGTTGCTGCCAGGAATGACGATCACGCCGAAAGCATTCAGGAGCTTGTTCAACTCGCCCCGCTCCGGCACTCTGGCAAGGCGCCAATTGTCCGTGTCTTGAACGAAATATTGGCGGTAAGCTTCAAGCACCTCCGGCGTATCCCGGTCCGTATCGAAGCTGATGCTGAGGAAAACGATGTCTTGACCGATCGCACCTTGAGGCAAGCGATTGTACACCTCGGACATGTTCATCTCGATCTGGGGGCACACCGTGCCGCATGAAGTATAGATGAAGGTCATCAATACATATTTGCCGGACAACTCGGACAGGGTAAACGTGCGTCCTTCATTATCCTGCATGGTGATCTTCGGAAAATCGGGATTCTCGTCGTTCAGCTTGACGATCCGCGCCGCTTCCGCCGTATACGCCCGAAACCCGTCCGTCCCTACGGCGAACAGCACCAGTCCCAATACAACCACCAGGATGCTCGCCCAGGTCGTTCGCCCGATTTTGCGCATGACGGTCACCTCCTCCCTGATGAATCAAAAGGGGACAGCCCGGTATGGAAGCTGCCCCCTCCTCGCTAACCCGTTACCAAGTTCTGAATGTCGGCGACCCGGGAGGCGCGTTGACGATAAAGTCGGTAAGCGGAATGATATACGCCATCGTGACCACGACGATCATGAGCACGATCCACAGGCCCCAGCGTTCCGTCCAGTACGGCGTCGCTTCGCCGGCTTCCGTCTCGGCGATCGGGAATTCGGTCTCGCCCTTCGGCGATCGGAAGAACATATGATAGACCGCGTACAATTGCAGAACCCCTGCGACGACGAGAATCGATCCGCCGATGACGACCAGCATCAGATAAGGATCCCAGGCTGCGGCCGTCAGGCTGCCGCCATAGTCGGAGAATGCCGTCCGGCGCGGCGCGCCGAACAATCCGACGACGTGCATCGAAATGGCCATGATGGACATGCCGACCGTCCACAGAGCCGTCTGGATCAAGCCCAGCCGATTGACGAAAGGCGTCAGCTTGCGCTTGGTCAGATGCGGGATCAGCCAATAGGTGATGCCGAAGAAGGTCATGACGACGGTCATGCCGAGCGTCAGATGGAAGTGTCCGGTGATCCATAATGTATTATGGACGACCTGGTCCAATTGATTCGTGCTTTGCACGATCCCGCCCGCACCGGCCGGAATGAAGGCGACCATCGCGATGAACGGCGACAGGAAGCGGACGTCTTTCCACGGCATCTTCTTATACCAGCCGACGATTCCTTTGCCCCCCAGCCTGCGTGCCGTCTTCTCGAAAACGGAGAACATGGCGTAAGCGGTCATCAGCGACGGGAAGCCGATCGCAAGGCTCATGAATACGTGCATGAACTTCACCGATTCGGAAATGCCCGGGTCGACGATCTGATGATGGAAGCCGCCGGTAATGTTCAGGATGACGAGCATGACGATCATGACGCGAGTGATCGTGTCGTTGAACCGTTTGCCGCCGATAATTTTAGGGATGATGACATACCAGGCCGAGACGGCCGTCATATACCAGATATTCACGTACGTATGGCCGAATGCCCAGAACAGGGTGCGCGATACCATGACGTTGATCGTGTCCACCCAGCCGAGCGACCAAGGGATGATCATGAACACTTCGATCGCGACCGGCAAGCTGCCGAAGAACATCAGGACGAAGATGCCGGTGGCGAAGTACGACAGGATCGGCACCCGCTGGCCGGGGTGCGCCTTGCGCCAGTGCGCCACGTTGATAAAGGCGCCGAATGCGCACATCCAGATGCCGAGCACGGCAAACACCAGACCGATGTAGAAATAAGGAACGGCGGCCATCGGCGGATAGAAGGTGTACATGACCGAAGCGTCTCCGGCCAGGATCGCCACGGAAGCCATGGCTACGCCGACCACCTTGAGTCCGAATCCGATCCAGGCCATCTTCCGCACTTTCGGCAGCAAGCCGCCCAGCGTATGGGACATTCCCGCGTAACAATAGCCGATGACGAACAAGGTCGAGAACACGACAACCATCATGACCCCGTGGCCCGTCAATACTTGATAATAGTTCAGATTAAGCGGCAATGTGTCGATCACGCCGCCGCGAACAAGCACTTGCAGCAATCCGAAGATACCGCCGATGAGCAGCGCGATGAACGCTCCGATCATATAGGTCTTGGAGAACAGAGCATCGGCCGGTTGCACGCCGAGCGCCCGATTCGCTTTCTCTGTCAAGGACTGGGCTTTGCTTGTCGCTCGTTGGTGTTGCCGCTGCGGTACAGTCGCTTCCATGGTCTCATCCCCTCCTAGACTACCGTAATCTTCGTGAACATGTACTCGTGGCCGGCGCCGCAATACTCGTTGCAGAGCACCAGATATTCGCCCGGCTTGTCGAACTTCTGCTTGATCGTCTGGATGTAACCCGGCACGACCATGGCGTTCACGTTCGTCTCCGCGATTTCAAAACCGTGCACCACGTCCTTGGACGTCAGGATGAAGTTGACTGTGGCGCCTGCAGGGATCTCGAAATCGCTCGGGTTGAACGCGAAGATTTCCAGCGTCATGACCACTTCGTACTCATTGTCTCCGATCTGTTTGACGCCCGGCTTGTCGAAAGGCGCCGTCTGGTCCACCTTCTGAGAATCGATCGTTTCCTTGTGACTGGGCATACCCATGCCCATCGCGAACGTCTGGTACCCGGTTATCAGCATGAAGATCATGATCATGCCGAAGCTGGCGGTCAGCCATACTTTCTCTGTGCGATGCTTCATGTCTTTCCCTCCTAGACCCTGGACATATAAAGCCCGAAAATGACGAGATACAGCAGCAGAATGAAGACGCCAACTACCGTAACCGAGAATATCGTGCCTTTTTCCGTTGTTTTCTCTTCTTCGCTCATCGTCTCGAGTTCTCTTTCTTCTATCGCCATCGGAGATCAACCTCCTTGTGTTGTTTACATCGTAATATTAAGCGATTATCATTCTCATCGATGTGAGCGACGTCACACCGATTGTGGACGAATTGTGAAAGCGGTGACGCGGCCGGGTCGAAAACGTCTAATCGGTCCTCCAGCCCGCTCGCAGCTGCCTCGATGCCGCCTGTTAAAAGCGGGCCCGTCGCCAATTTGTCACAACTTTCCGCCGCAGCGGCATAGAAAAAAGACGTTACAGGTCGCAGGCCGGAATCGGCCGAAGAACCGTAACGTCTTACCGTATCTATCTTGATGCACGGGCACCTTAATCCGACGCGTCCGCCTCCTTGAAATCTTCCTTATACGTGTCTACCGGATCCCAGATCGACCAGGCCGCTTCAAGCAGATTGCCCTGGTCGTCGCGGAAATAAAAATACTTGGCCTCCCCGGCCCCCAGCGTCTGCAAGGGCTCGACCGTGACGCCGCCCGCTTGCAGGCTCCGGTGGGTGAACGCGATGTCCGGGCAATTGATCGCCATGATCGGATACGGCCGACCGTTGCGGGAAATTTCGAGCCTGGCTTCATCCTGAGTCTCGACCAGCAGCAAAGCGATGGAATGCGTGTGCGGATGATGCAGCACGGCGAGCATCGAGCCGCGATCGGGAAACTTGTTCATCAGCTTGAAGCTGAGATACCGTGTGTACCAGTCGATGGAGGCGTCGATGTCGGATGTTGGCACGTACACGTAACCGATACGCGAAAATTTGAATGACGGCTTGTCCTTGGTCACGTCGATATCAATGTCCATGTAGAGGCAACTCCTTGTCTCTCGGCAAGTTCAACGAATCCAGGTTTCCGAATGGTATTGCTTCATAATACAGGTATTGGGCGCCGCTGCGTATAAGCAGGCAGAGCTTGAATTCTCCTTCGTATCGTACCGCGCACGATCAAGGGCGACCCGGCGTGCCGTCCGACAAGCGCGCCAGCGTCCAGGCCGGCAGGTCGTTGCGGCAAGGATACTGCGCGGCGAGCGATTCGTCGATGTCGATGCCAAGCCCCGGCGCTTCATGAATGTAAGCATAGCCGCTGCGAACCGTCGGGCAGCCCGGGAACACTTCCCGCATCCGGTCCGAGAACTCGTACCATTCCTGGATGCCGAAATTGACGCTGCTCAAATCCAGATGGCAATTGGCGGCATGTCCGACCGGCGACACATCGCCCGGCCCGTGCCATGCCGTGCGCACGCCGAATGCTTCGCACAGCGTCGCCAGCTTCTTCGCCGGCGTCAATCCGCCGATCGCGCTGATGTGCGCGCGGATGAAGTCGATCAGCCCGCCGGAGATCAGGGGCGTCCACTCCCTCGGATGCACGAACAGCTCGCCCATCGCGATCGGCGTCGCGCTCTGGGCGCGGATCATCTTGAATCCGTCGAGCTGCTCGGGCGACAGCGGATCTTCCAGGTAGAACAAGCGATACGGCTCGAGCTGCTTGGCCAACCGCACGGCTTCTACCGTATGCAACCTCTCGTGCACGTCGTGAATCAGTTCCAGCTCGAATCCGAACCGCGACCGCATCGCTTCGAACATGCGCGGAACACTGCGCGCGTATGCATCGGGATCGAAGTAGGCGCCCGGAAGCGCGTTGTCAGGCTTGTTGTCGCACGCATGTTTGCCCCCGTAACCGCCGAGCTGACAGCGAATGTGCCGGATACCCATGTCCTTGAACCGCTGCACGTTGTCTGCCAGTTCCTCGAGGTCCCGCCCGTCGGCATGCCGATAGATCGCGACGGCTTCCCGGCATTTGCCGCCCAGCAATTGATAGACCGGCAGGTTGGCCAGCTTGCCCTTGATGTCCCAGAGCGCCATGTCGACGCCCGAAATCGCGTTGTTCAGCACGGGGCCGTTGCGCCAGTAGGCGCTGACCATCGCGGTCTGCCACAGATCCTCGATCCGCTGCGGGTCCTTGCCGATCAGGAACGGCTTCAAGTATTCCTCGACCGCTGTCGCAACTGCCAAATATCGCTGCGTGAACGTCGCACAGCCCAAGCCGTACAGGCCCGGTTCGGACGTCTCGATCTTCACGACGACCAGATTAATTCCGTCCGGCGCGGTCAGAATCGTTTTCACGTCCCGGATCGTCAATTCGCTCATGTCCGCCCATCCCCCTTCACTTTTTCGTGTGCGCGCTCGGGTTCCAATCGCTGTATCCGTCTTCCGGCATGCCCGGCAGCATCAGTCCTCCGTCAACGCGCAGCGTGATGCCTGTTGCATATGCAGCATTCTCGGACACAAGCCAGGCTGCCGCGCGTCCGATATCGTCCGGCAGTCCCATCCTGCCGAGCGGGATCTTCTTGCCGAACCTGTGCAGATGCTCGTTCTCCTCCCACACCCGTATCGCTCCCGGCGCAATGCAGTTCACCCTGATGCCGTAAGGCGCCAGGTCGAGCGCGGCCGCTTCCGACGCCCGCTGCAGCGCGGCCTTGAGTCCGCCGTAAGCCGAATCCCGAGGATACGCCCTCGTCGCCCGAAGCGAGGTAATGTTGAGGATGCTGCCGCGTATGCCTGCGCCAATCATATGCTGCGAGATCTCGCGCATCAGCAGAAGCGGGGTACGGAGATTGAGCGACCACATGTCGTCGATATTCGCGGCCGACAGCTCTTGAATCGAACCGAACTTGGTAATGCCCGCATTGTTGACGAGCACGTCGATGCGCCCCATCATCCGGATCGCTTCCCGCGCGACTTCCTCCGCGGCGGTTGCCTCCCGAAGGTCGGCCTCGATCACGCTGCAGCGAATTCCCCATCGCTGTCCGATCTCCGATACGGTGCGTTCCGCGTTGTCCGCATCCTGGTGATGCACGATCGTCAGGTCATACCCTGCATCCGCCAGCGCATGGGCGATGCCTCTGCCAATTCCGCGGCTGCCTCCTGTAACCAAAGCGCATTGCATGTTCGCCTGCCCATTCTGATCTACCATTCGCATCGGGCCTCCCTGCCGGTATCGGTCACGGATCGCAACACTCATGCATAAGTAGATAATCATATATCGCTAATCAGTTCATGCCACAGCCTATCATTTTCTCTACCATTATCATCCAATGGATTTGACGCTCACAGACGAGGGAAAGTTACTTTGGCGACTGATGTTTGACGGATTAGGCAGCCAGCCTGCATAACTTGTCGTCATCCACCTCGACGCTGATCGCCCGACTGGCCGTCAGGGCTGCTCCTCCCCTATTTGCTTTCGGCATGCCGCAATATTTGCAGGATGATGGCCGATGCTTCCGCGCGAGTGACTTCCGCCTTCGGCCGGAAGCTGTCTTCCGTATAGCCGGGCAGCCATCCCGATCGAACAAATTCCCTGACAGCCGCATACGCCCATGACGAGATGCCCGCTGCATCGCTGTAATCCGGAGCTTCATCCTTCGCGGCGACATCGTTCGCTGCTACAGCCATGACAGCCAACTGCTCGCGCGTAATCGGAGCATTCGCCCGAAACGTACTATCCGCATGGCCATGCAGCCATCCCGCTTGCACAGCGGCGGCGACATAGCCGGCGGCCCAACCCGGAACCGCATCGGCGAACGGAAGCGCTGACGCATCGGCAGGATCAAGCCCTGTTGCCTGAGCCAGCAATACAGCGAATTCCGCACGCGTGATTGCCTGATCCGGCCGAAAGGCGCCGTCCGCATAGCCATGGACAATATCCAGGCTATACAGCTTCAACACGTCAACTTCCGCCTGATGCCCGCGAATATCGTTCGGCAGACTCAGGTCCCGATCCGCCAATAGTGCGAATACCGTCAAATGATCCACCGCCGCCTTAATGGCATGGTGTTCCGGATCTCGCTCTGTCGGCACCGCCAGCCAGGCGCCCAGTTCATCGTCCCAGTAGTATACGCACACATCTTCCAAGGCGATGTCTGCCGGCAGATTCGCTTCATCGGCATGAAAGATCAAGTCGATCTTGCCGGTCAACCGGTGTATGGCATTGCCCTGCGTATCTGTCATTCGAATGTCATAGGCACGATTCCCGATTCGAACACGGCCGGCCCCCGGCTCTCCAGGGGAAAGGTCGGACAAGGGCTGAATGGTAAGGGTTCCGCCGCCGCCTGGCACGGCTCCGGCAGGCACGATAACGGACAAGCTGCCGTCGGGGGATGCGATGACGGTCCGGCCACCCGGAAGCAGCGGTGCTGTCACGGGAGACGACGCCCCCTGATCGATACCGCTGCTATTGTTGTCGCCGTTGTTGCCGTTATCGCCGTTGTCGCCGTTGTTGCCATTGCTGCCGTTGTCTCCATTGTCGCCGTTGTCGCCGCCATCGCCTTCCCCGTTGCCATCATTGCCGCCATCCCCGTTGTCCTCCGGAGTGAAATCGACATGAATGCCCTCCAGGCGAACAACAGTCGAATTTCCCGCCCGATCCACGGCTGTTCCTGAAGCGCTTTGATTCATGCCTTCCCCATAAACTTGCGGTTCGCTGCACGCGTCAATTCCGGACAGAGCATCGAAGCATTCAAATTGCAGGATGACAGGCTGATCGGCTGTCGTTCCCGCAATATAAGGCTCGCCATCCTCTGTAGTTGCAGTAATCAAGATGACGGGAGCGGTCAAGTCCAGGTTGACCGTCGTTGCAATCTCGTTCTTGTTGAGGGCGTTATCGTAGCATTCCATCCGTTCCACGACACCCTCGCCTTCCTGGCTGATCGTCGGAGGATTTATAATATCGTCGATCGCGCCGGACAGCGAATCCACACAGCTGAAGCTCACGTTCACAGGCGTGTTATTCCAACCGTTCTCGTTCGACGGCGGCGTGATCTCCCCGACAAGCGTCGGCGGCGTCTGATCGACTTGGAACGAGATCGACCGGAGTTCTTCTTCATTGCCCGCCCGATCCACGGCGCGATACTGAACGGTATACGTCCCATCATAAAAATGCAACGAATCCGTATACGTCTGCCAATCGCCGTCATTGATCTTGTACGCTACCCGTTCCACGCCGGAGCCGTAGCCTGAGCCTGCGCCGCTATAATCCCTGCCTTCCAGGAATAGCGTGACCGGTTCTCCTTTCTTATAGCCGGTCAGGTAAGAATAACCTTGCCGATACCATTCGCTCGCATATTTATAACCCAGCAACGTCTCTTCTGTGACAGGCGGCGTTTTGTCGATGTTGACAAATACTGTCGTGCCGGCGAAGTTCCCCTCCTCATCCTCCGCAAAGCCCTCGACCGGGTATCCGCTAACCTCGTCCGCAACTGCGACCTCATCCGAACAGCTCGCCACTCCGATATTGTCATCGCAGACGAAGCTGACCGTCACTTGTCCATTGTTCCACCCATTAACGTTGGGAGCCGGCGTAATCGTACCTGCAATAGTCGGAAGCAGCTGATCCACCCTGATTTCAAATACGACGGTCTGCACCGCTTCCTCGTTCCCGGCACTGTCTGCCGATCGGTAGTCCACTTCATATTCGCCGCCCTCGGTGAACAGAAGCGGGGTGTAGTACCGCGTCCAGCCGCCTTGATTGATCCTGTATTGCGTCCCCGACAGCGGCGACAAGCCATCGTCTTCGGCGGCCAGCGTTACGATGACCGGTTCGCCGGATGCATAAACGTCTGCAAGACTGCCATCGCCGTATACGCTTCCGCTGACCGTCGCTGTCGTGACAGGCACAGATTTGTCTATCAATGTGCCGTTATAGGTGATTTCATTGCTGTTGCCGGCGGCATCGACTGCGATCGCGGTCATCTCATTGTCGCCATTCTGATCGAGCAAGCGCGGCGCCGGACAGACCTGCACGCCCGACAGCTCATCCGAACAGATGAAAGCGGCTTCGATATTTTGACGGGTCCAGCGGTAACCGAAATAAGGCGCCCCGTCCGCTGTATGAAAACTGGCCTCCATGATCGGCTTCGTACTGTCGCGCTTGATCACAACCGACTTCGCAGTCGTGCCGCCCTCGGACGATGCCGTACAGGTCACTGTCGTCCCGGCGGTGTCGTTGCGAACATAAGTATCCGCACAGCCTGACGTGGAGAGCGTATCGGAGGATTCCGCCTCCGCAACTGTCCACCGGACCCAAACATTGTCGGTATACCATCCATTGTCGCCTTTTGTGCCGGAGAGCAGTGAAGTTACTTCCGGAGGAGACTGATCCAGCACCGGTGCTGCGTAGATGACGTGTGCTGCTCCTTCATGATCATTGCGAACCGGCGCTCCGACAGCCAATCCGTCTGCGCCGTCGCCGTTGAAGTCGCCGGCGGCCAATGCCGCGCCAAACATGGCCGAGCTCTGATAAGAGCCTTGGATTCCGTTGTTTCCCGGCCACCAGAGCTGGTTGCCGGGGCCCGCATCTGCCGCCAATCCTGACGCTTGCCCGTAGATAACCGCTACGCCGCCCGCATAATCGTCTTCTCCCGGAACGCCGATGGCCAGCCCCGCATAATTCGAAGCCGTGAACCGTCCCGCCGCCAGTTCTCTGCCGAACTCGTCTCCGCCGCGGAGCGTATTGCCCTCCGCTACGCCCTCGATTCCCGGCGTGTTCTGATCGATAAGCTGATCGTCGTAAGGCGAGAGATTGATGCCGTTCACGCTGCCGAACAGAATGGCTACCGCACCCGAATCATGGTCTTCCCCCGGAATCCCGATCGCCAGATCATCCAGCATGTCATGCCCGAAATTACCGGCAGCGAGCGAGAAGCCGAACCGATCTCCTCCTTCGGCGATGCCTTCGACATCCCTTGTCACGCCATTATGCGTATAAGAGACGTCCTGGTGCCATAGCGCGTCTCCATAGATCCCATTCGGATTCAGCCCGCTGTCGTCGCTGTAGACGATATGCACCGCCCCGGCTTTGCCCGGGCCATCGAACAGCGCGCCGATAATTTCGCCCGGCACACCGATCGCCAGATCATCCGTATTGCCCGGCTTGAATCGCCCGGCGGCCAAGGAATATCCGAAATTGTCTCCCTCATCCTCGTCCAGTTGCGGAATCACTTCGGCTTCCGCATCATCGTTCATTCCGTCCACGCCTTGTTCCAGCAACCGGTTCCCGGGACCGGCGTAAGCGGACAAGCCGCCGGAGCTGCCGTAAATCACGGCCACGGCTCCCGCATCGTCATCCTCTCCCGGTACTCCGATGGCCAGATCCGCAAAACCGTCGTTATTGAACCTGCCCGAGGCCAGCGACCAGCCGAATCGATCCCCGCCTTCTGCTGCCCCGCTCATACCGTCCGTGTCCTGATCGATATATTGGCTGCCGACAGAGGTCAGACCGGCCGGGGATCCGTACAAAATGGCGACTGAGCCGCCTTTTCCCCCGTAAGGGATGCCGATGGCCAGATCGTCTCTGCCGTCACCGTTGAAATCTCCGGCGCTCAGCGCAAATCCGAATTGACCGCCGCCGCCATTGGTTTCAGACAAGCCGTCATTGTCGATCGTCCACAGTTGATCATTCCCCGATGCTGTCGACAACCCGTTCGCCGACTTGCTGCCATAGATGATCGTGACCGCGCCGTTTCCTTTCTTCAAATCTTCATACTTCGTCCCTTCATTCGCACTGTAATTTGGCGCATCCTCGTCCGGAGCCGCTATCGCCAGATCATCCGCCCCGTCTCCGTTGAAATCGCCCGCCGCCAGCGCCGCGCCAAACTCATCCCCGCGGTTGCGAAACGAACCTGACCCGCCGGTAGGTACCAGCACTTGCCCCTCCGGTGTTCCGGCAAGACCGCCGGAGCCCTGCCGCCACATCTGATTTCCCTTTGCCGCAAGCCCATGCGAGACCGGCTCGGCGGCCGCCCGATGCGTACCGAAGAAGACTGCGCCCCCATACACGTCGACAAGCAGAAACGACAACAAAACGATCAAGCATCGAGCGGCAATAATACGTAAAGCTGTAAGTCGGGCTGTTCTCATGTGCGTCTCATCCTCCTGTTCCAGTTTACGTTTCGTATCGTTCTCCGATGTGCATTTCTATCCATTAATTAGAAGTTCGAGAATAATCTTCGGGTTCCTGTAGTTAATTTGAACCTATTTCAAGAAGAAGATTGTCGAAATCGCCAGTATTTCCGGAGTCAATACGGATTGAATGGAGTTTGACCGGGCAACGCGCAATAGCCCCGTTTCCTTCTCCGGGCGGGAGAGGAACCGGGGCGATGTCAGACTGCAGAATTCGCTATTCTGCATAAGCCTCAATTTCCGTAAATGGCATGCGATATTGACCGCCGGCAAGCGGCTTGCTTCTCAGGCCTGTCCAGGGCAATCGCTTACGAATCGAGACAAAAATCATCGGCACCCTATTTAATCGAGCATACGAAATTCCCGCTGAAGAGGGAGAAGTTTCGCCACAGCTCCGCCTGAGGTGCGTTGGATCGCCAGAATTAAGGGAATTATCGCCTTAACTCCTCACGGGACGGCCTCGTAAGCGATTGGCCTGAGGCTCGTCCCCTCGATCTTGACGAAGCGGCCCAGCTTCGGCGTGAAGAAAGGTCGGAATGACGTTGCCCGGCCGGGCGTTTAACAGTGCCTGGATGGAAGCGGCGAGAATCCGGCAAGCGGGCTCACAGATCGATTCCACCGCACGACGCGGCGATTTCTCCCGGTTCCAGCAAGGTTTCCGTTCCGTCGGGCAACCGGAGCGTGCCGGATACGCCCGCCGGCAGCGCGACGTTGACGCGGAATTCGCCCGCCTCCAGGCGCCAGGCGACCCCGATGTCGCCATGCCGCGTCGGGACGTGTCCTTTCGCCCAGGTCAGCCCGAACGGCTTCGGCTCGATCCGTACCCGGTCGAAGCCCGGCGCATCCGGCTTGATGCCGAGCACCTCGGCCAGATATTCGTACAAAGGCGTGCAAGACCATGCGTGGCAGAAGCTTCTCGCCAGCCACGGCTCTTCCGGCCACGTCGTCAGGTCGGTCTGCGCCATCAATCTCCACCAGTCGAACAGGCCATTCGCCTTGCCGTATTCGCCGGCCTTGCTGAGCGCCCGGAACAGATAGTGCCTTCCGTACAAGGTCGCCTTGGCCAACCGGTCCGTTCCGATCGCCGCGCACATGCGCTTCGCCTGCGCGGCCGACGCGGCGCCGGCCAGAATGGCCCAAGCCTGTCCCAGCTCGCTGACTTCCGGTCCGCCCGGCTTGTCGAAGAACAAGCCTTCCTCTTCGAACCAGCAGATTTCGGCGACCTTCGCGCAGATGCGGTCGGCTTTGATGCGGTAGGCCGCGGCAACAGCCGCTCCGACCGGATCTTCCCGCCCTCGTTCCGCGAGCGCCGTCACCTCGGCTGCAGCGCGCAATGCAAAGGCATACTGAAGATTAATGATGCCCGACACGCCTCCGTCCGCGCCGGGAGGATATCCCGGAGGCGAGTTCCATTCCTTCACCCAGTCGACCACCTGCCAGTAAGGCAGCGCTTCGAGCAGACCGTCTCCGTTCTCGTATTTGGCAAACCACCGCAGCGCTGCTTGCATACCGTCCGCGCATGCGATGGCAGTCTGCGCGTCTCCCGTATGAAACCAATAGTCCCTCACCATGGCGCACCACAGCAGCGACCACGACGGAATATACTGGGGCACGCGCGACGGATAGCGGCTGGCGGTCAGCCCGTCGTCGCCCCGGGACCAGTCGAAGTGCCGGACAGCCTGCCGGGCCAGCCGCCAGTCGCCCGATACGTAGCCCGAATAAAGCATGACAGCCTGCGTGTCCCCGGCATATTGCAGTTGCTCGTAGTACGGGCAGTCTTCGTATGTCTCGTGGGCGCACAACCGAACAGTCCGCCAGGAAAGGTCCCAGATCTTCCCGTGCTCGTCGCCGGAACAGGCGAACCGGGCGTATTCCGCGAACGGATACGCGGTGAACCGGTACGACAGCCCGCGCAAGATCAGCGGCGCGTCCGCCGTCTCGATGTCAACGCGGACGTACCGGAACGTACGCCATGTTATCGGCTCGTATACCTGCACCCCGCCGCCGCATGTGTAACGGTCCTGGCAACCTTCGATTTGACCGTCATCCGGCCGGTGGTCCGGGCTTTTGACGCCGTCCACGGTCCAGGCCTCCGCATAAGTCAGTCGGATCACGGCGTCCCGGCCGCCCTCCAGCCGGACAACCGGAAACGCGGTCGTCAGTGTGCCGGCGTCCAGCACGAAAGCGATGCGCGTACGGGCTTGCACGGCCGCTTCTCCGCCGTCCGCAATCACGGCGGCAAGACCGGCTCCGTCCGTGAAATCAGCTTGTCGTGCACCTTCAAACCCTGGCTCGGCGGGACTTCCCGCCCCGGCGCCTTCCGCCGGTATCGAGAAGGGTCCCCCGCTTCCGATAGCGTCGTTCCCCGCCCTCCCGAAGCGCGCCCGGCCAGCGGCGTACACTGCGGCGAACCGCTCCGGCACTTCTTCCAACTGCGGGATCGTGCGCGGAATGAGCCGGTAGGGCAGCGGCGTGTCGGTGACGGTGTCCGGGCGGACTGCAGCCGCAATGACCGCGGCGTCCTCCCAGCTTTCATCTTCGTAATCGGGCAACTGCCAGCCGCGCGGATACGTTCTCCCGTCCAGACGCTCGCACAAGCCCGCATAAACCTGGTCGTCGCCTTCGGCGGCGCCGTGTCCGTAGGATATGTCGGCGAGCGCTTGCCATTGCGAATCCGTTCGAAGCGACCGAACGCCCGCTGCCTCGACCAACTCCCCGTCGAGCACGAACGCGCCGGATACCGTCATCACGCTGCAAGGCGCGCCCAATTGCACAGGATGAGGCCACGACGAGGCGTAGCTGACCACGACTGCGGCGAGTACGTTGCGGCCGGGCCGCAGTCGTTCTCCGAGTTCCACCGTATCGTAGAAATGATGCCGAATATCCCCTTTGGCCGGGCCGCGGGCTACAGCTTCGCCGTTCAAGTACAGAATATACCGGCTGTCGGCGGACACATGGACGGTAAGCGCGGCCGACTCGTCTGCAACGTCGAAGCCGCGCCGGAAGTACGCGGTTCGGTAAGGGCTGTCCGGGCGGTGAACCGGCACCGTGACGCCGCCCCGCGTCCAGATCCAGAACGCTTGGCCGTTGAAAGGCTTCGGATCGTGAAATTGCAAGCTTTCCCTCTCCTTCGTTACTGCAAGTAAAGATCGATAACCTCGTCGGGTCTGACGACCGGGACCGTCCAGTCGGCAGCGATAAACGTCGGTACCTTTTCCTTCTTCAATTTTGCATCGAATGGAAGGAACAATCAAACGATCAGGCTGACGGCCTCTCCCGGGCGGAGCCGCAATTCCCGGACCGCAGTTCCGCAGACGATGGAAGCCTGTACATCCTCCCGGCTCGCATTGAATACGAGCATATCGGTTTCATCCAGCGCGCCCCGCAGCGCTGCCCTGTCCACGCACACGAGCCGCTCGTCCGCGCAGCGGATGCGGGTGAACGCCAGCGCTTCCAGGGCCGGAGCGCCGCACATGTACGAAGCGACCAAAGGCAGACGGTCCGTGTGCAGGATATCGGTGTTATTGTCGTGGAGCTCATGGGCGATCAGCGATATGTCCGATTCGTCCCCGTTGCAACCGCGCATGCAGAACGACAAATGCGTTTTGCGAATGATGGCGGCAAACTCGGCGATCGGTCGCAATTGGTCGTCCGGCAGCCAGCGCGAGGCCGCGATGAGCGCGTTGGAAGCAACGATTGTCTCGAGGCTCGCTTCGCAGCGCCCGTCCGAATCGGGATATTGTCCCGCACGGCACCAGCCGATATTGGACACGCCGTCGCCGAACGGCGGAAACATATTGTCGAACGCTCCATTCACCTCGGCAACCTGGAAAAAATTCAGCGTGCACAGCGACCAGAAGCGCGACGCCTCCAAATAGGCTTCTTCTCCCGTCAGATCGTAGCATAGGCCGTTGGCCGTTCCGAGCTGTGCGATGCCGTCGGGCTTCATCCCGTGCCAGTCCTCGATGCCGCCCAGATGCGACCATGACAAGCGGCGGCGGTTCGCGCCGTCCAGCAGCTTCTTCGCCGCGTCCAGGTACGACTTTTTCCTGGTTCCCTTGTAGAGATGCAGCAGCCCGTACGCCCACAATCCGTTGGTTCCGTAGCGCAACTGCGAATTGAACTCCCCGGTCCGCAGCTCCATCATCCGCGGCACGCTGTCCCCCCGCACGGCTTCCAGGAAAGGCGCGATCGCCTCCTCGAGCATTTGCAAAAACTCGGGATCTCCCGTGGCGTTCCACAGCGTCGACAGCCCCGCCAAGCCCCAGCCCCAGTGAAAGGCAGGCGCCCGCCAGTTCCGTTCGCCCTCGGCGTTGAGCGAATTGACCGGGCGGAAAGCATCTTCGGCGACGCTGTGTGTCCATAGCCGCGACTTCAGCTCGGCGACGAGGCTTTCGCCGCCCTCTCCCCGATCCAGAGCGGCCATAATCAGCGGCACGTATACCTGGGGCTGGTAAAACCATTGGGTAAAATCGGAGAACATGCCCTGCCGATAGGGCGCCCAGCCGGCGTCTCGTCCGTTCAGAAAAATATGCGGGAATGCCTCGAGCTGCCGGTGCAGCTCGCCGAACGAATCGACGAACGCCTGCCACGTGAAATACGGATTGTCACGCATCGCTTCGGCTTTCACCGCGGTCGACCACGGATCGAGAGGATAACCTGCTGCGATATAATCGGCCTCGTTACCGAAGGATACGGCGACGAGCCACCGCATCCGGTATACTTTGCCGGCTTGCAGCCGCGGTCTGCCGAATACGCTGCGCGCCAGCATATATTCGTTTGGAGGTTCGTATGCGGCGGCAAACGGATAGGAACCGAGCCGCAGCTTCAACCGGCCATCGGCTGCCGTCATCATTGCCGGCTGCGCGAAGTCGATTCCCTCCGCGTAACGGATATCCAGACAGGTCGGCGCTTCCGACCGGTCCAGCACATACATCCTTTGCAGTCCGACTGCGTACTTGGGTTCGACCGTGCCATCGCCGCCGGCCCATCTCGCGGCGCTTTCCAGTTCCGTGTACAGATCCTCCAGCAGCACGCCGCCCATCGTTCGCGCGAATCGAACCGCCCACTCGACGAATCGGCTGTGATGATAAAAGCGAAGCGACAGCTCTCCCTCGATCAGGTTCCCGAGCTTGCCTCCGCCCTTCACCTGAAAAGGAAAGCGGAGAAACGCTCCGCCCTCCTCCTCGTCGAGCTCGTAATTGTCGGGCTGCACAAAGGCGTCGCCTTGCGCGTCGGAGAGAAGGCGGCCCCCCGCAAAGCGCCACACCGGATCGTAAGTTTGGTTCGCGGAATTCCATGCAGCCCAATCTCCGCCCTGCCACCGGCCATCTTCCCCCCGCTTGTGAAAATGAATCCGATATTGTTCCGGAAGTTCGACCACTACCGAATCCGGTCGCTCGGCAACAACTACCCTTGGCAATCCGACGCATGCGTTCATTTCTGTCTGCCTCCTCTTGACGCTTTCAAGCGCCGGCGCTTACCACTTGCCGGTATCCCATTTGTTTTGCGCCGCCGCTTCATCCGGCAATTTCGCGTACAAGTCGTCGATCTTGGACATAAATCCGTCCAGATCCAGCTTGCCCAACATGAACAGCTCGGCGTTGCTGGTCACATTCTTGTCCGTCTCCCCCAGAATGTAGGCATGCATCATGACTTTGGGGCGACCGCGCTCCAACACCTGCATCATGGAAGCGAGCTCGGGATTCGGCTCGGCATTTTTAATTCCCGGCACGAACATGCCCGCTTCGTTGATGTATTTGGACGCGTTCTCGGGCGTCGTGATAAACTGCAGCCAGTCCACCGCCAGCTCCACGTTGCCTCTGGTCTCGGCTGCGCGCGTAATCGCGTAAGGCGTGCTCGGGCCTCCGACGCCCTTCGGCTGCTCTCCGGCCGCAAACTCGGAAGTCTCAGCCGTAATTTCAGGAATGTAGAACGTGCCGAACTCGAATTGGCGGAGCGGATCGTCCTTGATGAGCGGGAAGGCGCCGCTGTGGGTCCAGAGCATGGCCAGCTTGCCCGTATTGAAGTCGTTCTGCGCATCTGCGGTCAGCCAGTTGTCCATCCAAATGCCGGACCATTCCTTGTACACTCTCCAGGCGTCGCGGTAAGCCGGCGACTTCGGACCGTAGATGCCTTTCCGGATGCCTCTGGCGTACTCCTCGTTGTCGATCGTACCGTCCGGCTTCAGAACGTCGAGCTGCTCCGCCATCGTCGGGGACATGATCATGTCCCCGACCAGTCCGATTCCCCACCAGGAGAGCGGTCCCGCGCCGAAGCCGAGCGGCTGGAAGCCGGCTTCCCGGATCTTCTGCCCGGCGGCGATCCACTCGGCCCACGTTGTCGGGGGCTGCACACCCGCCTTCTCGAAGATCTCCTTGTTGTAAAAAACGGCGGTCTCGACCTGGTCGGGTGAAATCGCATAGTTTTTGCCGTCGCCGTTCTGCTTGAGAATTTCCAGCGGTCCGGGGTAGAAGGTGTCTATCCATTTCACATTCCCGTCCATATAAGGATTCGGCTTTTCGAGATAGGGGTCGAGGCTGACGACGAGCCCGCTGACACCGTCTGCCGCCGCGCCCTGATGCAGTACAATGTCCGGGGCGGTATCCCCGATCAGCTGCGCGTTGAGCCAGATGCTGTAATCGTCCGCCGGCTGCTTGACGAATTCGATCTTCGCGCCGGGATGCTTCGCTTCCCACTCGGCGGCCAGTTCGCTCATCGCCTTCAACACTTTCTTGCCTTCCGCGGCGGTATCGTTCGGATAATAATTCCACGGAATGAATTTGATCGTCTTATTTTCCACTTTCGTTTCCGCAGACGCCTTCGTTCCTTCTTTTGCCGTATTATTTCCGCTACACGCAGCCACCGCCGTCAGACAAGCAAGAAGTACCAAAGTGCCCATCAGACGACTGAACGTACGATTACGATTCCATGTCACGCCAATCACTCCCCATCATTGTTGAACTGCTCTTTCGGCAAGCTTGCTCTCAACCGCTTCGTTCGCACCCGATTCGGGCAGCCGCCTCTTTCCCGGCCGCGCTCTCCGCATCACTCCCTTCGCTGAATCCGGGTTGTCAGGATTTCAAAGCCCCGGAAACCATGCCTTCCACAAAATAACGCGCGGTAAACGCGAACAACGCGATCAGCGGCACCGCCGCCAGCACGTAGCCCGCAAACAACGGCCCCCACTGGGTGTAGTACTCGCCCCGAAAAAAAGCGAGCCCGATCGTAATCGTCCGGTACCGGTCTTCAGAAATGGCGACCAGCGGCCAGAGCAGGTCGTTCCAGGTGCCGGTGACATTCATGATGGCCACGATGCCGAGCACCGGCTTCGCCAGCGGAAGCGCAACGTTGAAGAACGCCCAGAAATCGTTGGCCCCGTCGATCTGCGCCGCTTCGTACAGCTCTTTCGGCGTCGTCAGGAAGAACGTCCGCAGCAGGAAAATCCCGATCACCTGTCCTCCCGCGATATAGGGTAAAATGAGCGCCCAGGGCGAATTAAGCAATCCCATCTCCTTCACCAGCATGAACTGGGGAACGAGCGTCAGCAGACCGGGCACCATCATCAGCGATATGATCGTGTAATAGATGATCTCGCGTCCGGGAAACTCGAAGCGGGACAGCACGTACGCCGTAAAGGAGGAAAAAGCGAGCACCGCCGCGACCGATACGCCGCTCACGAAGAACGAGTTGACCAAATATCCGACGATGGCTCCGAACGCCTTGGTGTAATTTTCAAGGTGCAACGGAAACGTGACCGTCCACGGGTGGTGCATGAACTGCGGCGTATCCTTGACCGACATCACGATCAGGGCGACGAAAGGGTAAAAAATCAACACGCACGTGGCGATCAATATCAGATTGGCGACCGGGTTGTACCCGGACCACCGTTTCTGTATGCTACTCATCGGTGTCGCCCCCTTTCACGAATCGCATGTTGATGATGGTCAGAGCCAGAATGGCAACGAACAGCACCAGTCCGATGGCGCATGCGTAACCCATCTTCCGGTAATCGAACGCGACCTGGTACATATACAGCGCAGGCACCAGCGTCTCATATCCCGGACCTCCCTTTGTCAATATCAACTGCGCGCCGTAGCCCTGCAGTCCGCCGATGATGCCCAGAATCAGGACCAGCTTCACTTGACCCATGACAAGCGGGAAATCGATCGTGCGGATTCTCGTCCACAGGCCGGAGCCGTCGATGCGGGAAGACTCGATGATCTGGGGGTTGATGGATTGCAGCCGAGCCAGAAAAATAAGCACCTTGATGCCGTCAACCCAGGGAAAACCGATGAACATGATCGCATAAAGCGCGTAATCGGGATCGCCCAGCCAGTGGTGGCGCAGGTGCTCCAGCCCGATGCCGCTCAGAAACATGTTGATCATGCCGGTATTGCCGTCCAGAATAAATTCCCACATGAGCAGAATAACGATGCCGGGCACGACGATCGGCACGATGACCAGAAGGCGGTATCCGTACTTCAAGCGGCTGCTGTTCAGATTGAAGATCAATTCCGCCACCAGGAAAGGCACCAGCGTGCCGATGGTCAGACTGAACAGCAGCAATATGCCCATATTGCGGAGCGATTTAAGAAAGACTTCGTCGGCAAACAAAGCGATAAAATTGTCCAAACCGGTGAACTCTTCGACATTCGCGCCGTTCCAATTGAAAAAGGCGTGATACATGGCGCTGACCGGCGGATAATAGGCGAATAGCGCCAATATCGCAAAGGTCGGCAGCAAGTAAACATAGTAGCGCCAGTAGTTTCGCTTTTTTCTGACGGCAATGACTGGACTCGAATACATGCGGTACCCTCCCAAGAAGCTTGCATGGTTATAAATGTAAAGTTGTATCTAAAGTTGTATCATTACTCATGTATAACGATTGCCTGATCGCCGCATTTGATTAAGATTTACGCATGATCGTTCTCTTTGGAAGGCGCTTTCAAAACCATCCCGGAAGGCGAGCTCTCTTGTTCACGCCTACATGCCGGCATATTCCTCACGACTTCTGCCCGTTCAATGACTGTTTCACCCGATTGCCGACGGGCCAGGCACGCCAACATGTAATTATATTTGTCAATACATCTTATAACACAACTGAAGATTGTGAGTCAATAGATTTGTCTTGTATTCACTCTGTAATGTTGCCACTTCGATCAGGAAATAACCCAAATAGCGGCATTGCAGAATAAAATGTTGGCGCAGTTATCTTTTATGTTGTATGATTAACTTGTATCTAACTATGATCGAAGGGCCATGAGCTGCATGAATAATAGAGAAGATAACGACTTGCCGTTGTATTTGAAAGTGCAATACGATCTGGAGAAGAGAATCCGCAAAGAGGGTTTGGGCGCGGACGGCAAAGCGCTGTCCGAGATCGACTTCTGCAAGCATTACGGCGTAAGCAGGACAACCGTCAGACAGGCCGTGGACGAACTGGTCCGAGTCGGGCTCATGCGCCGCGAGCGGGGACGAGGAACTTTCGTCTGCCCGGAAGAAGCTGGCCTTGCCAGGGAAGCCGGGGATTCCCCCTTGGCCAAGCCCCGCTTGCTCGGACTGATCATGCCTTATTTACCCGATTCGCTGGGCATGCAGATCATTACAAGCGTCGAGCAGGAAGCCCGTAAATTCGGATACCGGGTGCTGTACCGCAACACGGGCAACGATCCCTCAGTCACCATCGCGGATATCGACGAGTTGATTTCCATCGGTATTGACTGTATTATTGCCTATCCCAGCAATACCCACCCTTGCGATGACATCGCCTTGCATCTGTTAAATACGGGCGTGCCGTTTTGCCTGCTTGACCAGCATCCTGTAGGGCTGACCTGCAACTCGGTGACATCGAACAACCTGGCCGGAGGCAGGACGGCCGGCCAGTATCTGCTGCAGTTGGAGCACAGGCTGATCGGGTTCGTCGGGCTGAATCTGGACCGCAATGTGTCGACGTCCGTATCGGACCGGATCACCGGTCTGAAGGACGCCTGCGCGGAAGCCGGTTGTCCGCTGACAGACGACAGGGTCTTCCTGTTGTCCTCGCGGGATATTTCGCCGCTCGTCGAAGCGGTGAACCGGCGTGAAGTGACCGCGATCGTAGCGGCCAACGATATGGTCGGCGCTTATCTCATCAACGAGCTCAGCAAACACGACATCCATGTTCCCGATGACGTTTCGATCGTTTCCTTCGACAATTCGCCGGTTTCCCAATATACCGTTCCGCCCCTGACGACGATTGCGCAGAACGGCTCGGAGCTTGGTGCGCGTGCGGCGCGAACCGTTATCGATGCCATCGAAGGCCGCCTGAAAGAAGATCAGCGCATCGTCATGCCCATGGAACTGGTCATACGCCGGACGACGACCGTTAACCGTTCAGGTCCTGCCGCCGGTTCGCCCGCTCCGCACGCTTCCGTCCGCCGAAGCTGATCCGCTTGCGCCCCCGCGACGGGCTTTACAAGCCGAAAGCGGCAGTGTGAGCCGGTATGCCCACACTGCCGCTTTCTTTTTATTGCCGTTATCGGACCGACCCCTTGGCCATCCCTTTTCCTGTCATTCGAATTTATGGCCTGCCATCTTCGCAAAGCTTGATCGCCTGCAGCGTTCGTGCATGGACATCAAGCCGATAGGTTCTGATTTCGAATCCGCCCAGCACAACCGCTTCCCGGATGCCCAAGGAAGGAATGCACACGGTCGAAGCTTGCTCCCGGCCCGTCGGCTCGAATAGCCGGATCACGAATCCTTCTCCGGATTGTTCCCTCTTGAAGGCGCTCAGTTGTATTGTACCTTGTTCCAGCGTCATAAAGGAATCCGGCTGCTCGCCGTCCCCGGACGGAAAGAAAGACAGCGCATACGGCTTCTCATTATGACCGGTCGCTTCGCGATCCACTGCGGCTTGCCTGGTCGCCTTATCCCCGCCGTTAAGCCAGAATGTATATTGGCGTTCTCCCTGATCCAACCTCGGCAAGAACCGGTCTTGCGGAACAAGCGGGCGATCATGGATCGGATGCGCGCAGTAAGCAGATCCGCGCAGCAAGGATAGCCGAATTTCCCCTTTGTGAAAATCCGAGCCGTAAATACCGTCATTGATACAGGTGATTGCGTGCGCCCCTTCTTCTACGGCCACCCATTTCTGCGCAACCGCTTCATCTCCGTTATCCGGCAGCGGGCGGAAACCGAACGCAGTCTGCCCGATATACCTCCCTCCCTCCAGAAGGGTCGGAATGGACAGCTTGAGCATCTTGTCCTTCTCGTTCCAGTAGACTCTGACGCCCACCTCAAGCTCCGTGCCTTTCTTGGGAAGCTTGTACGTCAAGCATATGAAGGAATTTCCGTAGGAGAGCACGGATTCGACGACCGTTCTCGCTTCTCCGTCCTCCACCACCCGAACCGACGGCAGCAATCGATCCTTGACGCCCGAAAAGTCGGTCCCTGCGCCGGGATCCATCAAAGCAAATTTGCCGACGACCGTCGGGAACGATAGAGCGTCCATGCGCCAAGGGTCCTCATTATCCAGCATGACGAGCGGGCAAAACGCGTCGGGCTTCAGATACGATACGCCGCCCGCCGCATATTCGTCGATCAGTCCCGTTGCGGCATTGATGATAACCGTAAGCTCGTCGGTTGCGAACCTGATCCTGCCATGATCCGGCTTCCGGTCCGGCTCCGGCTCGCCCATCTTCCGTTCGATCCGGCAATCGAACCGATTCATCGACGAGGGCGCCAGCTCGGCCCGAAACACCACTCTCTTGCGCCAATCCAGCGACAGGTTGCTTAGCTCCTTCTCAGGCTGACAGGGAATACGCTCTCCCTGGCGATACACGACGGGTACGGATATTTCCTCCTTCCAGTTCTGATCCTCCAGCATAAATTCGCATTCGAATATCCCTTGGACCGGGTAAGGATGCGGATTGTAGACGAGAATCGGATATTCCTTATGGCCTGCCTTCGGCTGTCCGGATGCGAGCGCGAAGAATGCCCTTGCTTTCAACCGGGCCGCAATCTCGAGCCCATGGTCCATCAACCGGATCGAGGCTTCCTCCGCCGGCTGAACGAGCGTGCCCGGCAAGATGTCATGAAATTGCGCCGTCATCAGATCGCATACCGCTTCGTGCAGCTCTGCCGCCGGATAAGCGACCATCCCCTGTGCCGCCGCTGCCGACAGCATTTTCTCCGTCAGGAACAATTCATTTTCCAATTGCCGGTGCTTTTGCTTCACTCGGGCCATGGAGGTGTAACAGCCGACGAACCGCGGGTTAAGATCGCCTTCGTACACAGGCAGGGAAGCCGTATCCTTGATCTCCTGGAAGTAACGTTCCGGAACGGAGTGCACCAATTCATACCCGTCCGCCCGGTCCATCATCTCGCGGAGCTTATGAAGATCTTGCCTGGAAGGGCCGCCGCCGTGGTTGCCCACCCCCCAGAACGCCATCGTCTGCGCTCCGTCCGGCAAGTTTTCCAGCACGTTCTCGATTTTCAGGTGCGCTTCGCCCATCAAGGTGTTGTAACCTCCGACAATCCGGTGGGCGACAAGCTCGCTGCCGTTGAAGCCTCTCCAGCGAAATTGCTGGGGCGCTTTGGCGAAATCATCCGGACGCATGAAGATGTAGGAATCGTATCCGGCCTGCTGCATGATTTGCACAAGCCCCATCGAGTGACCGAACGAATCAAAATTAATGGCCGTCGTTGGCGTTACATTGAACTTCTCGCGAAAATACGTTCTTCCGAGCAGAATTTGTCTGACAAACGACTCCCCCGAAGGCATGTTGCAATCCGGCTGCAAAAACCACCCGCCCATAATATGCCATTTGCCTTCCTGAACCAATCGCTGTATGCGCTTGAACAAGGCAGGCTCATATTCTTCTACCCATTTATATAGAATGACTTCATTGTGATTGAATACGTATCCCTCGAATTCTTCGCAAAAATCGGCAGCCGCGCGAAAGGTAGAGACGGCGGCAGCCGCTCCTTCCTCCCACTCCCACTGCCATACCGGATCCAGGTGCGCATTGCTGATCAGATGCAATTTCTTCATTCATACGGCCTCCAAGTCATCATGCTGTAAACAAAGAGACAGGGGGGCCAACAAGCTTCCAGCGCCCCCCTGCAATGATTCCGATCCACTTGCCGTTTGCCAATCTCAGCTTTGCAGGCTCATCTTGGCATTGTACAGGTTATAAATCACTTGCGCAGCTTCCGCCCGAGTCAGATTGCGATCGGGATGGAAGTTTCCTTGCGTATCGCCTGCCAGCAATTGAAGGCGAGACAACAATTCCACAGCTTGAACCGCCCACTCCGATATATCGCCGCTGTCTTTGAACGCCGTTCCCGACGCCGCCTGGCTTAACCCTGACGGGATCGCGCGAGCAAGCATGACCGCCATTTCTTCCCGGGTTACGGACTCGTTCGGAGCGAAGCGATTATCGCCGCGTCCCGTAATTATACCCGCTGCATAGGCTGCATTCACCTCATGGGCGAACCAGTCATCGGCGCTCACATCAAGAAACGGGGCTTGCCCTGTTGCTTCCGGCTTCATTAACCGCACCAGCAATGCCGCAAATTCAGCCCGGGTGATCTGGCCGTCGGGTCCGTATTGCGAGTCGTTCCTGCCGCTGACAATATATTTGGCTGCAAGGCTGCGAATCGCTTGACGGGCCCAGTGTTCGTTCGGTACATCCGCAAAGCGTTTGTCGTAAGCCATGACTGCATATTGCCCGGGAAGGGATATCGCTCCCGTCAGCACGCCTTTGCCGGTCAGCGCGTCTCCTCCGACATATTCCCATTTGCCGGTCGTTTCGTTATAACGATAGATGCCCAGCACTTCCGGATCTGCGCCTGCTTGATAAGGCAATTCTACCGTAACCTCTGCTCCAGCAAGCTTAAGCTCCTTGCCATCCTTGGTACGCATGAACAAGTCGACTTGGAAGCTGTCGCCCGCCAAGGTCAGTTCCGCATTCGCGGCGGGCGGAGCCTCTGCGGCGGCCGTGCGTTGGGCGGAGATAGCGACCGAAGCCCCTTCCTGCTCATCTTCCGTCCATCCTGCGATCAGGTCGGCCAACTTCCCGAGCTGAAGCGTCAATCCTTCTTGTTTGACAATGAGCTCGTAATCCTGGATCTTCTTCAGTTGTTCGATCGGAACAACCGCTTCCTTGCGTTCCGGAGGAAGATCGAGAACGATGCGGTTGTTGGCCGCAGCAGCCACGAGTTCATTGATTTGCTCCGGAGTGACTTCCCATACTTCCGTCGGCTCTGCTGTCCCGTTTCCGGAATTGCTGCCCGGATTGACGATCGGCGGATCGGTTGGATCGGTCGGGTCCGTTGGATCGGTTGGGTCCGTTGGGTCCGTTGGGTCGGTTGGATCGGTTGGATCGGTTGGATCGGTTGGATCGGTCGGGTCCGTCGATTCGGAGATCGTCCCTTCGGATTTAGCCGCTACGCCGCTCCCGCTCACCGAGTAGTTATAGACCGCAGCCTCATCGCGAGGGAAGTCAAAAGTGAATTGTCCGGCTTCTCCGCTCGTCGTCTGATTCATATAAACCAGCTTGCCCGACGAATCTTCTACCTTGAGGGTGATCCACTTTCCCTCTCCGGAAGAGATGTCTCCGGATACAACCATACGATCGTCGGAGGCAAATTCCCCCTGGGCATTCAAGGTTGCCTCATCGGCCGCTTCAGCGATTCCCGGGTTCAATCCGGCGAGTCCCACTACATCGGATAACGGCTTCATTCCATCAAGGGAATCCCACACAAACAATTTCAATACGCAGTTGTCGGCTCCTGCCGGCAGGGTGAATTCGTTCATCATGTAACCCAAGCTTTCGGCGTCGACCGTCTGTTCCAGCCGGAACAAGTCGACCAAATCTCCATCCGGACCGTACAAGGCAGCCATAATCGATGCCTGCCGGGCTTGTTCGGATACATTATAGACAGTCGCCCGCAATCTGACGACATTGCCTTCGGCCAATTGGCCGATCGGCTGGTCCTCGACATCCAGTATGTCGGCCGCGAACACTTTGACCGGCGGGTCGTAAACCATTCGATCCTGCGAGCTGTCCCAGGCCGCAGGCATCACCGTAACCGGCAGCTTCGTCTCGGACACGATGCCATCCGCATTGGACACAACAACGTTGATATTCGTGTCGCCCTCCGCAACCGCGCTGACGATGCCTTCGGCGCTGACATTCGCGACTTCCGGACGTTCGCTCGTGTACGCGACACTGTAACCGTCAGAATCTGTCCCTGTCGGATATCCGTCTGCAGTCGTCGCTACGACCGCGACAGGTTGCTCGGCAGCCGGCCGCATCCGGGGATAAGGGAGCGTAATATCCGCTCCGGCGATCGCGCCATACTGAACGGACAGATCCGCGAATTCCGCTTTGCTGCCATGTGCAGCCGAGCTGGAATAGTTGGCAACGCCCCAGTCCAGTTCGCCTGCCGCATTGTAGGTGGCCGTTGATTGCGCAATGGTTTGCCGGATCGGCAGCCATTTGCCATCCTTGTTATAGAAGCCCGTATATTCGTCTTGATTTTTGACGAGAGCCAACCGGATGGGGAATCCGGTATAATCTCCCGTAAGGGTCGTGCCTCCGGCCGTCAGCATCACTCTTCCGGCAGCATTGACGGACAGAAATACCCGCTTGTCCGCACTGTCGCCGGCAATAAGCAAACCGGCCTGCCCGTTTGCGCCAGAGGCGTCGGTTGACTGATTCAATGAACGGATGGTGCCGATTAGCGTCACAGGCTCCGATGCGGTCAGCGGTTGATGAATGTAAGCATAGCTGTCGCTAATTCCTTGACCTGTGGAAATAATTCCGAACGAATCCTGCTCGACCTGGTACGATGCGGCCGCATCGCCGAATATCGTTGTCGTCCAAGGCACAGGGATAGCCAGACATCTGATGCTGTACACAACGCTTTCTTCCTCCAGCGTAACCCGATCCTTGACTGTCACCTTAATATTGGCGGTACCCGTAGAGACGCCCGTAACAACACCCGTGATCGGATCTACAGTGGCAATGGAAGGTTGCTCGCTTTCATAAGCAACATCCGAATCCGTCAACTCTTCCAGCTCTCCGGATACGTTCCATCTTTTCACCGTCAATTCGGCTGTCCGGCCTGCCAGCAGTTCGCTTGCATTAGCGCTTACGGACAACGTGGACTTCTCCCTGGCGAACACTTCAACTTCCATCAGTTGCATATGCTTGGCGCCGTTGACCGTCGCCAGCTCCGTACCCGCGACTTTGACATATCGGGCATCGATCGGCTCGAAGTTATGGGTCACGGTCTCGCGCGTCGCCGGCCGCGGAGTTTCCGGCACAACGTTCACCCAGTTCACATTATCCTCGGAGACGTCTACCCTGTATTGGAGCGGAAAATAGTCGATGCTCAGGCTCGGGTAAATCTTAACTTCATCAATCTTGTACTTTCCGTTCAGTTTGATCGTGATGAAGTTGTTCGGTTGATTGGGCAATGTCGACCATCCGAACTGACTATCCGTGTTGCCGTCCGTGACCTGGTACATACTCCATCCGTCAGCTTCATACGAAGTGGATTCCTGCACCGGCTTCCCGAGCGCCAGATTCATATAAGGGCTGTACGACGGCTCCGACTCCGAAATCCCCGTTACCGTGCCATCGAAAGTATTTGGCGCCTGATACTTGAAATCGGCATCGATCGCATACAGCTTGCCTTCGCCCGCCAGGAAGTCACCGGTCAGTACGCCGGTTGTCGAGTCATAATTGGTGGGAATCTCCTTCCCCGTAACTTTGGATACTTCCGTTACGCCTTTGATTTTCCATGACGGGTCCAGCGCGAACGAGAACTGGTTGGCGCTGCCGCGGTTTTTGCTGACTACCATAATGTAGTTTCTGCCCGATTCGGAATCCACCATATGCGAGATCACCATCTGGTTATTGGTGGTCGGCTTGAAGAAGAAGGAAGCGGGAACAGGTGTAAGCCCGGCCAAGGAGCCTCCGGAATGATAGACGTCGATGGCGTCGAGCTTCAACAGAGTCGGTCCCAATGCTTTGATCTCTTTGTTCAGTTGCTTGATCGGGGCAAACAGGTCCGTCTTCTCTCCGTTCAAATTCATAATGGCATCCGTAAACTTCTCGACACCCGTATCTCCCGGCGACCACCAGGTAAACCAGGTCAGCGCCTTGACGCCATAGGCCAGATTCGTATAAACATTATGTCGCAAGTATCCGGGCTTGGGCCGCTCAAGGTATCCTTCTATACCGACGGATTGAAGATAATTGCTCGTTTTTACGTGATTTTGGAGCCCTGTCTTGCGCAGCGTGTCAAGGAACGAATAGTAATCCGGCTTGACCTTCCCGTCGCTCGTATACGGATAAAAGTCGGTTTCCAGATAGTTCAGGTTATCCGCTCCCACCAAGTCGATCCAGGGTTGAAACAGGTTGGTGAAAGGCAGCATATTGACGTGCGGAAGCTTGTCCGGGGCCAGCTCGGCAACTTTCTTGTAGACCCTGGCCGCTTCTTCCAACCAACCCGCCTGGGGTTCATCCCAGATGAAGTACCCGCCAAGCCCGGGATGATCCTTGTACATATTTACATATTCGGCAAGCTGCTCGTCGGACAGCCATAACGCATTGGAGCCCAGGCTTTCGGGCGCCGGAATATAGGCTTTCATGCCGCGTGCGGCGACAAGATCGAGAATCTGGTCGTTCTTGACCTCCAGGTAGCCCGGAATGTTGGGCACCTCGACGATATTGATGCCGGCTTCGGCTATATAATCATATTGCTCGGCCGTCGTGAACTCGGGTGTAGGTGGCCAGTAAATCCCGATGGGAAACTGTTCGATGTTGACTTTGGCAGCCGCTTGCTGCGCTTGAACCGGTATCATGATCGACACCGCAAGGATCAAGAGGAGGCTCAATCGGGCAACAAATGCCAGCTTGCTTGTTCTCATTCCCGTTCACCAGTCCTTTCGCATGTTGGTTCAATACTCGACGGTTTCTCTCAATTCGACAACATATTTGATCACATAAGTGACGGCCATCCCTACTAACCCCAGCACCACGCCAAACGCCGCAGCCAATCCGAACTTTCCTTCGCCAACGAGCGTTACGATCTGCAGCATTACCGTATTCGTAGTGTAGTTGGGCCCTCCGTTCGTCAGTAGCTTGGGCTGGAGGAATACCGTAAACGCCGTGCTCGTGCCGATGACGATCAAGGTCGTGATGGTCGGCCAGATCATCGGGATGACGATGAGTCGAAGCTCCCTCATGCGTGTAATACCTTCCAGTCTGGATACCTCGAACAGGTCCGCCGGAATTCTCGTGATCGCCCCGAGCAATATGGCCACGAAAAGTCCGGTTCCTGCCCAGACGCAGAAGAAAAAGACAGTCCCCAACGCGGTTCGCGTATCCCCCAGCCAGGAATATTGCCAATGATCCAGACCTGCCATACCCAACAGGCTGTTCAAAATCCCAATGGTGGGGCTTACGGAAAATGAAAATACCATGGTGATGACAACGATGGATATGATCGTCGGGAAAAAAAGGACGACGCGATAGAAAGCATGAAATTTGATCCTTAAAGAGATCAGATAGGCAATCGCGACGGCGACCGGAATCATGACGAACAGATGCAGCGGGATCCACAGCAACGTATTCACGACCGCCGAACGATAAACGTGATTCTCTCCGACAAACTCGAAAAGAGAGGTGAAATTCCCGAACAGAACCCAATCTATGTTGCCCGTAAAGGCATTCCAGCGCCTAAACGCGTATACGATTGTCTGAACATTGACGTACACGTTGAATATCAAATAGTGAATCACGGGATATACCAGCATGGAGAAGATAAATAACCGCCTGGTACGCTTACTCGTCATTCGATACCCAATTCCTTTTTGTAGGCATCCCATTTTTCCTTCGCAAACTTATAATCGTTGTCGAATTGCTGCTGCGCCGTGAGCTGACCGGTCGAGATCGCGCCATAGGGGTCGCCCGAAGGATAAATGCCGCCGAACTTAATATACATCGGGCTCTTGGAAGTGAATGCGAATGCCTTATTATTTTGCATGATTTCATTGACGCTCTTCGTAAATTCGCTGACTTGAATCCCTTCCAGGTCGTAATTAAAAGGTCTGAAGCTGCCGGTCAGTTCCGTAAACTTCCTGTTCATTTCCCTGGAGGCGGCGAACTTGATAAACTCCTTGCCCAGCTCGATCTCTTTGGCCTTCGCCGGAACAAAGCTGACTTCGGGGCCAACCAGGCTGTAATAAATATCTTTGTCTTTTGCGTTATCCAATGCCGGAACCTTCATCATTTTCATCTTGAATCCTTCCGGCGTTGCCGACTTCATTTCGTTTTCCAACCAGTTGCCATTCGGAATAAACGCGGCTTTGCCGTTCACGAACTGCATTTGCGCTTCCGTGTGATTCATCGCTTCCGAGCCCTTGAGCAGCCAGTCGCTCTTCATGATCCGTTCGAATTGCTCCAGCGCCTGCAGTTTGGCCGGATTGTTCAGAACTTCCGGCGATTCGAGCTTTTGCAATTCGTCCACGTATCCCAAGCCGCCTGCCTGTATGACCAGAGGACTTACAACGAAATCCCAATAACCGATAACAAGTCCCGGGTATACGATCGGGGCAATTCCCTTTGCCTTGATTTTCTCGGCCAGCTCGGCGAATTCCGCCCAGGTGTCCGGAACCTCCCAGCCGTTCTCCTCCAGCATGCCTGCGTTGTACGCCATGCTCAGAACACCGTCGGACCACGGGATTACGTACGGTGTGCCCTGATACAGCGCCGCTTGCTGTGCCGCGTTATTCATAGAGTCCTTGAAGCTCCCGCCATCCGCGCTCTCTCCGTTATACAGATCCGACAGATCGGCGAGCAGTCCCTGTGAAGCGCCTTGCTGCCAATCCCACGGCATAAATACGACATCCGGCACGTTATTGCCGGTTTCCATCCGCGGCCCGATCTTCTCGGCTATGCCCGGATCTCCCTCAAGCTCGACCGTGACGTTCTCATGAATGCTTTCAAACTGCTTTTTAAGCTCGATGAACCACGCGTCTCCGTACCCTCCCTGAAAAAAGTTGACCTTCAAGGTTTTGGGCTCCGCTTTCGCGCCTCCCGTTTCGCTTGCCTCCGGTGAAGAGGATGCAGGAGGCTGAGAAGACGCTTTTTCATCTCCATTGCCGGAACAAGCAGCGAGCACAACCATGCACAGCGCCATCATCATAGATAACCATTTGATATTCAATTTCATCCTGTTCATCGTATCCATACCCCTTTATGTTTGTTTGTTGAAGCTACCCTTTGAGTCCACCTGTCGTAAACCCGCTGATCAATTGTTTTTGCATAAACAAATAGGTGATAAGAACCGGCAAGGTGGCCAGAATCAGAGCAGCGAAAAGCGTCGTCCAATCGGCAGCATATTGCTGCCTCAGCACCATATTCTGCAAGCCGACGGAAACGGTATAAAGCTTCTGGTCCCGCAAGAACAGATATGGAAGGAAATAATCGTTCCAAATGTTGATCAACGTGACCAAACCGACGGCAGCCAGGCCGGGCTTCGCCAAAGGCAGCATGATGCGAAAGAAGATCGACCAGTCTCCGGCCCCGTCCAGATAAGCCGCTTCCGCATACTCCCATGAAATGCCTTTGAAAAAGCCGTATAAAATAATGAAATTAAAGCCCAGACCGCTCGAATACAGGATAATCAAGCCAATATGGGTGTTAATGACCTGAAAATCGACCATCAGCCGATAGAGCGCGGCGATGGAAGCGGCTGTCGGAATCAAATAGGTGCTTACGGCAAAGAAGAAAATGATCGATCTTCCGCGAAACGAAAATTTCGCTACGGTATAAGCGGCCATGGCCGAAAAAATGAGGGCCGCGGCCGTCCCTGCCACCGTTACGTAAATGCTGTTGAAAAAGTACTTGCCCAATTGGTTCTTATGCAAGGCATCGGCGTAATTGGACCAATGCAACTGATCGGGAATTTTCCAAATATCGAAGTAAAATTCCTGATTGGTTTTCAAGGAGTTCACAGCCAGCCAAATAAACGGAAAAATGATCGAAAGCGCATACACGATCAGCAGCAGATGAATGACCGACAGGATGCCTTTCCGGATGACTACATGCACATCTATCCCCCCAGTCCCTCGCATGCCGCAGCCAGACGGTAATTTCCCATGCTATACGCAGTATTCGTCATTCGCTCACCTCCCCCTCCATCTTTAAGTCTTTAATTTTATGAGTTTTATTTAGGTCTATCTTTGTTCGATTATAAAAGCTATAATGTGTACTGTAAACATCTTTAAAAAATATTATTTGCATCTTTATTAAGTTTTGATAGAATAAATAGTATCTCTATATTGAAAAGGCTTCTGTCGAAATGTATGATTATACTGATTTTCCCATCCAAGCTTTCCAAATTATCATACGCATAGAAGAATATCAGAATCAGGAGTGAATAACGGATGACCAAACCAAAAAACACACCGCTGTATCAGCAGATCGTTGAAGATTTCAAAAATAAAATCATACGTGAAGAGTATTTGCCCAACGATCCGTTGCCTTCCCAAATCGAACTGGCCAAACAATACAATACAAGCGAAATGACGATGCGCAAGGCGCTTACTCTGTTGGCCAACGAAGGCGTTATTTATCGGATTCGCAAAAAGGGTAGCTTTATCGGCCAAAAGCCTCAATTGACTTCCCTCGTTAAGCATTCGTTGAAAAAGATTTACTTTGTGCATCGCAGAAACGCCATCTCTTTGCTCAGCCACAGCTTGTATCAATCCATGTTCGATGGAATTCGGCAAGTATGCGATGAATATGGCGTGGATTTCCATCTGCTGGGCATCGAAAGGAACATTGAGCTGCCAAACGATCCCCAATCCGGGTTCATCATGTTCGACGTCTTGCACAACCTTAGCGCCGAATGGCTCGACACGCTGGAAGGTCTTAAATCCGATCAGCGCGCCGTTGTTACCATTCAGTTTTATTTCCCTCATCTGGAGTTTCCTTATATTATCGGGGACAATGTGACCGGCGGGTATTTGGCCACACAGCACTTGTTGTCTCTTGGACATCGGCGCATTGGCGTTATTCTGACGGGTCAGTCCTATTACGAAATCAACTCGGAATTTGCCATGCGGCTGCAAGGCTATCGGATGGCGCTGAGCAGCTTTAATGTGGAGTTTGACCCTGAGCTCATTTTCGTCAAAAATGATTCGGAGGAAACGACCGCTTCGGGGTATGAGGGCTTCCTTCATCTGATGTCACTGCCGAATCCGCCTACAGCCATATTCGCGGGAAGCGATCTCAAGGCGCTCGGCACGCTGTATGCCGCGCAGGACCATGGGTACCGCGTTCCGGACGATCTCAGCGTGATCGGATACGACGGGGAGCCGTTCGCGGAATTCACCATTCCGCGTCTCACGACGGTGAATCAAAACACCTTCATGTTTGGCGCACAAGCCGCCAAAGCCATCTTGCAGCAATCCCGCAAGGAACAGGCCTCGGCGGAATCCATGGTTCCTCCGCAACTGGTTGTCAGAGCGAGCACAGCGCAAATCAAGGCGCCCCGGAAGGTTCCTACACCCGTAAGCGGAAGCGCGATCGAGTGGCGATAGATGCGAAACGTAATGCCGATGAACGATGAGCTTGGAGCGCGCGGCACACTATATAGTCGGTAATTAAGAAATCGTATGATTTGATGTAAAGCCGAGAAACTTCGCCTAATTCCAGGGCCAGCGGCGCGTTTGTGAGGGAATTAGTCGATTATTTCGTTTAATTCCGGGACGGCGGCGCGTTCGTGAGAGAATTAGTCGATTATTTCGTCTAATTCCGGGCCAGCGGCGCGTTCGTGAGAGAATTAGTCGATTATTTCGTTTAATTCCGGACCAATGGCGCGTTTGCGAGAGAATTAGTCGATTATTTCGTCTAATTCCGGGCCAGCGGCGCGTTGGCGAGAGAATTAGTCGATTATTTCGTTTAATTCCGGGACGGCGGCGCGTTCGTGAGAGAATTAGTCGATTATTTCGTCTAATTCCGGGCCAGCGGCGCGTTCGTGAGAGAATTAGTCGATTATTTTTTTTTAATTCCGGACCAGCGGCGCGTTTGCAAGTTCATAGAACATTTCGACCGGAGAGATATCATGCCCTTCAAATCCAAGAAAGACGACAAAACCCGGTTGCAGCACCTCAGTCACTGCGAATGTGGTCCCTAACCCGACAAAAACCGGTTATAGCATCCCAGCGACTGCGAACGTGGTCCCTAACCCGACAAAACCCGGCTACAGCACCTCAGCGACTGCGAACGTGGTCCCTAACCCGACAAAACCCGGCTACAGCACCTCAGCGACTGCGAACGTGGTCCCTAACCCGACAAAACCCGGCTACAGCACCTCAGCGACTGCGAACGTGGTCCCTAA